>Ga0134095_1001191_pt1 | contig 19263 bp, 13 predicted proteins | sample 6_2taG_FD_94449 | JGI IMG/M metagenome (GOLD analysis project Ga0134095, IMG submission 94449) | Switchgrass degrading microbial communities from high solid loading bioreactors in New Hampshire, USA - 6_20_20_110_A2 metaG | ecosystem: Engineered > Bioreactor > Semi-continuous > Anaerobic >... | reverse complement strand
TGCTTCCACAACTTTCTGTTTAAATTCTGCCGTGTATCGTTTGTTCGGCACTCCTTTTGGCATAAAAACACCCCAATCGTTATTCAGTATACCATACTGTCTAACAATTGGGGTGCAGTTCAGTGTTATTATTTTCCGCTTTTTGCTGTTTTGCTAATCCGCTGCCGCTTCGCCGCAGCAGCAAATCAGAGCCTAACCTTGGCTCGTCCAGCCTCAGTTCATCTGGCGTCTGCGCGAGAAGTTTATGGTGCCCTCCTGCATGTCGTTGAGCCAGTCGAGCGCCTTGCCCGTTCCGTACGCAACGCAGGAGACGGCGTCGTCGGCAATGTAGGTCTCAATGCCTGTCCGGGATTCGACGAGCTTGTCGAAGCCCCAGATGAGGCTTCCGCCTCCGGTCATGACTATTCCGTTGGTGGAGATGTCCGCGACAAGTTCGGGAGGAGTGCTCTCGAGCACGGAGTGTATCGTTTCGAGTATGCGCTCCGTGACTTCCTCGAAGGCCTCTATCATCTCGTTGGAGCTGACCGTGAAAACCCTGGGCAGTCCGGTCATGAGGCAGCGGCCCTTGACCTCCATATAGGTGGTCTCCGGCTTCGGGAAGACGCAGCCGATTGTCATCTTCATCTCCTCCGCCGTGCGCTCGCCTATCAGTACGTTGTGCTTGCGGCGGATGTATTTGATTATGGCCTCGTCGAAGGCGTCGCCGGCGATTTTGATGGACTGCGAGGCCACGACTCCCGCGAGTGAAATCACGGCGACATCGGTTGTGCCCCCGCCTATGTCGACGACCATGTGGCCGTCGGGCTTCGTAATGTCTATTCCGGCGCCGATGGCTGCCGCCACGGGCTCCTCTATCAGGAACACCTTTCTCGCGCCGGCCTGTATGCCCGCGTCGATAACCGCCCTCTCTTCGACCTCGGTAATGCCGCTCGGCACGCAGATTACGACGCGCGGCTTTATGAGGCTGAAGGTCGTGACCTTGCTCAGCATCTCCTTGAGCATGCGCTCGGTCATATCGTAGTCGGATATGACTCCCTCGCGGAGAGGCTTAATCGCGACTATATTCCCAGGCGTCCTGCCGAGCATCTTTTCGGCCTCCGAGCCGACCTTGAGGATGCGGCCGGTGTTCTTGTCCATTGCGACAACCGACGGCTCCCTGAGGACTATGCCCTTGCCCTTTACATATATAAGTACAGTTGCGGTTCCAAGATCAATTCCGATGTCTTTTCCTATTAACATACAATCCTCCCACGCTCAACGCACAGAAATATAAGCAGTAAGGAACCCCGAAGTAAACGTAAGTTTTATGAGCTCTTGCCACCGCGCGAAAGCGGTACGCCTTATCTCTTTTCAGTCTTTTTCAGCGGTTGCCAGCGCCGCACAGACGACGCTTTCTGCCCCCGCCATGAGAAGCACTCTGGCGCATTCGGACAGAGTCGAGCCCGTCGTGACGATATCGTCGATGATAAGTATGCGCTTTCCACGGACAAGTTCCGGGTCGATGACCTCGTAAGCTCCGCTTACGTTCGCCCTGCGCTTTTCATGGGCGTCAATCCCCGACTGGGCGGGCACGTCCACCGTCTTCCGGAGCAGCTCCACGGCAACGTCTCCAAGCTCCAGAGCCGTCGCCATCGCAAGCAGCATGGCCTGGTCGTATCCGCGCTTTTTCAGCCTTTTTTTACTCAGAGGCACCCAAGTGATATAATCATACTTCCCTGAAAGACTTTTTGCAATACGCTCGGCGAGTATTTTGCCGTAATATGCCGTATAATGCGTCGCGTTTTTAAACTTAAACCGCAGGATGGAGTCCCGCACCTTGCCCTCGTAGTAAAGGGGAGCAACGCATACGGAGAAGAACTCCCCCTTCCTCTCCTCCCCGTCGGCGTAGGGCAGGGAAGTCAGGCACTCTCCGCAGACGTATTTTTCGCCCTTTTTCAGAAATCTGCGGCAGAATACGCAGCGCGGCGGAAAGATGAGATCCAGGAGCCCCGCGAGAAACCCTTCGGCCATAAGACGCCCCTCCTGCTTCATAATGTCATAAACGCAATATTCTAAACGCCGTTTATCACAATTACACGCGGCTTTCAGACCTAAGCCTGGCTTTCAGTCCGCTGTATCTTCGCTGTTTCCTGTCGTCCTCGGTCATCCGCCTGAGTGTCTCGCTGTCGCCCACGATGACGAGAAGCTCCCTCGCTCTCGTGACGGCGGTGTAAAGCACGGATCTCGTCAGCAGCCCGGGGGCGCCCTTCGCTAGAGCCAGTATTACAGCCCTGTACTCGCTCCCCTGCGATTTATGAACCGTCATGGCATAGGCGGGCTCAAGCTCGCTCAGCATATCGAAAGAGTATACGGCTATTTTTTCGTCAAAATCTACCGTAACTGTCTGCTGTTTATTGTCAATCGCGATAAGCTGACCGATATCGCCGTTAAATATCCCGGAGCCTATTATTTCGCCTTTTTTCCATATTATATCATAGTTATTTCTGATTTGCATCACCCTGTCGCCCTCGCGGAACAAAAATTCTCCAAACCGTTTTTCGTTCCTGCCCTCCTGAGGAGGGTTGAGGGCCGCCTGCAGCACGCCGTTTAACCTTATCGTGCCGGTCTCGTAGAGCCTCGTCGGCGAGAGCACCTGTATCTGCGTGGGGTCAATCCCCATGCTCTGCGGAATCCGCTTTGCGCAAAGCTCCAAAACCGTCTCGACAATCTTCTCGGGCGACCTTCGCTGTATGAAAAAGAAATCGCCCTTGTTGTCTATCTCGGGAAGCAGGCCCTTGTTGATTCTGTGTGCGTTGCCCACTATCCTGCTCTCGGCCGCCTGCCTGAATATCTCCGTCAGATACACGGTCTCAACTATGCCGCTGCCGATGATATCCGAAAACACGTTGCCCGGACCGACGGAGGGCAGCTGGTCGGCGTCCCCTACAAGCACCAGACGGCAGTCGGGCCGCATCGCGTCCAGAAGCGCGTGCATAAGTATTATGTCAATCATCGAGCTTTCGTCCACTATGACCGCGTCGGCGTCCAGGGGGTCGTCGGCGCATTTCTGGAACACCGGCATCCCCTTTTCCTCGTTGAAGCCGGCCCCGAGCAGCCTGTGCACGGTCTGGGCCTCCTCGCCGCAGAGCTCTCCCATGCGCTTTGCGGCTCTCCCTGTGGGCGCGGTCAAGACGGTTTTCAGCCCCATGTTTTTAAACAGCGTGAGAATGGCCCTGATGGTCGTCGTTTTGCCGGTGCCCGGACCGCCGGTCAGCGCCATTATCTGGCGCTCGGCCGCAATTTCAACGGCGCGCTTCTGCCCCTCGGCGAGCGTAACGCCCATCCGGCTTTGCGCGTCGTCTATGAGGCCTTTAATCTCGCCGCTGCTCAGCAGCTTATAGCGCGACATCAGGCGTATTCGCTCCGCGACCTCGGTCTCGGCGATATAGATGTCCGTAAGATAGCAGGCTTTAAGGCCCGCGACCTCGCTTTCAACCACAAAGCCCTGCTCTATGAGCACATCAAGGGCCTCCGAGACCGTATCGGCCCCCACTTCGATGAACTGCGCCGTCGCCTCCACGAGCTTGTCGCGCGGAATAAAGCAGTGCCCGTTGTTCAGGTTGTGGCCGAGCTCGAAGATCACCGCCGCCTGGACGCGCTCGGCGCTGTCCGCACCGAAGCCGAGCTTTATCGCAAGCTCGTCGGCCTCCCTGAAATCCGCGCCTATATATTCTCCTGTGAGAATATACGGATTATCCTTCAAAGCCGCGAGCGCGTCGTCGCCGTAAACCCTGAAAAGACGCACCGCGAGCCGGGCCGGAAGTCCCTGCTCGGCCAGAAACTCCACAAGGCGCCTGAGTCCCGCCCGGCGCTGAAAGGCCCTGCCTATCTCCTCGGCCTTCTTCGGGGATATCCCGCGTATCTCCGAAAGCCGCTCGGGCTCCTCGGCTATCACGTCCAGCGCCTCGGCGCCGAACCTCTCTATTATCAGTTTGGCCGTGGCGGGTCCCACGCCCTTTACCCCGCCGAAGGCAAGGTACTCGTATATCGCGGAGACCGTCTCCGGCATCCTTCTGACAGCCCGCTCGACCTTGAACTGACGCCCGTGCGCCGGATGGCTTGTCCACGTCCCCTCCAGCTCCAGCGTTTCGCCGGGCGAGGCGTAGGGGAGGCAGCCCACCACCGTAACAAGGCCTTCGGCGCCGGTGTCGAGGCGGAGCACGGTGTAGCCGGTTTCCTCATTCGCATAAATGATTGAGGAAACCGACCCGCTTAATCCGACACATCCTCCCTCCAAAAACCTTCCTCCGTTCTCTCAGTAAACAGCCTTGGCAAATCTTCCTTATCGCAAAGTCTTATCCCGTAATGGTCGCGGACCAGCAACTCGGCCATCTTCCGGCTCTCCGAATCCATGCCGCCGTCGATTATAATAAGCTCCATGTTCGCCTTTCCGGTGCTGACAAGCCAAAGGAGCCCTTCGACGGTCCGCGCAAGCTCGGGGGTCGACCCCTTGGCATATATCGCGGCGTAGAGCCTTTCGCCCTTGCCCGCCCTGACCGGCGTCACAAGCCTTCCGTATACAATCCAAACAGCCGCGATAACCGCCGCCGAAATAATAACCGTCAGAACTATCTCAAGCAGACTTCCCATTTTCGCACCTCCGTACCACATAATATGCACGGAGGCGCCTAAGTCAACTGATTAGCGCCCTAAAACCGTAAGTAAGGCCCGACACAAGTACGGCCGCAACAAGCACGCCCGCAGAAATCGCGGGGAAGGCCACCTTGAGGCGTATGTTCAAAAGCGCGGCAAGCAGCGCGCCGGTCCAGGCCCCGGTTCCCGGCAGAGGGATGGCTACGAGTATTATCAGCCCCAGGACCTGCGAGCGGTAGAGCTTGTCCGAGTGCCGGAGCGTCCTTCTTATCTTGTTCTCAATCAGTTTCTTAAGCAAATCGCTCTTCTCGCAGAGCCAGTCGAGTATCTTGCGGATGAAGAGTATAATAAACGGCACGGGTATCATGTTTCCCACAACGGAGATGAGCGTCGCGGGCAAAACATTAAGGCCGAGCGACACGCCCAGCGGAATAGCCCCGCGAAGCTCGAGAACGGGCAGCATGGAAACTAAAAGAGTGACCAGTATTTTCGATAAGGCGGTCTCCCCCGCCCACTCAGCAAACCACAAATCCATGACCTCCAACAGTTATTTCCGTTCCAAGACCTTCTTAAGATACTGCCCTGTATAGCTTCTTTCGCACCGGGCCACCTCCTCGGGGGTCCCGCAGCAGACGATCTCGCCGCCCTTGTCTCCGCCCTCGGGGCCGAGGTCGATTATATAGTCGGCCGTCTTAATAACGTCCAGATTATGCTCAATCACAACGACCGTGTTGCCCGCGTCGACCAGCCTGTTTAAGACGTCAATCAGCCTGTGCACGTCCGCAACATGCAGGCCGGTCGTCGGCTCGTCCAGGACGTAGAGGGTTCTGCCCGTTGATTTTCTCGACAGCTCGGTCGCGAGCTTTACCCTCTGCGCCTCACCGCCCGATAGGGTGGTCGAGGACTGGCCGAGCTTTATATAGCCGAGCCCCACGTCGTAGAGCGTCTGGAGCTTCGCGCTTATCTTCGGGAAGTTCTCGAAAAACTCGAGGGCCTCCTCGACGGTCATGTCAAGGACCTCGTGGATGTCCTTGCCCTTATACTTAACCTCGAGAGTCTCGCGGTTGTAGCGCTTGCCCTTGCAGACCTCGCAGGGGACGTATATGTCGGGCAGAAAATGCATCTCAATCTTGATAAGGCCGTCGCCTGCGCAGGCCTCGCATCTGCCGCCGCGGACATTGAAGGAAAAGCGGCTCGGGCCGTAGCCCCTCGCCCTCGCGTCCTGAGTGGAGGCGAAAAGGTCGCGTATGTCGTTGAAAACCCCTGTGTAAGTCGCGGGGTTCGACCTCGGCGTGCGGCCTATCGGGCTCTGGTCGATGCAGATTACCTTGTCGAGGTATTCCTTGCCCTCGAGGGAGGCGTACCTGCCCGGCTTAATTTTCACACGGTTGAGCTCCGCGGCGAGCGCCCCGTAGAGGACGCCGTTTACAAGCGAGGACTTGCCGCTGCCGGAGACGCCGGTCACGCAGTTGAACACGCCGAGCTTAAACTCCACGTCTATGTTCTTGAGGTTGTTCTCGGAGGCTCCGCGGATTATGAGCCTTTTGCCGTTCCCCTCGCGCCGCTTTTCGGGCACGGGTATCCGCTTTTTGCCGCTCAAGTACTGCCCCGTTATCGATTCCTCGCAGTTCTTTATGCCCTCGACGGAACCTGCGTAAACCACATGCCCGCCGTGCACGCCCGCGCCCGGCCCGATGTCGATTATATAGTCGGCCTCGTTCATCGTCTCCTCGTCGTGCTCGACGACGATAAGCGTGTTCCCGAGGTCGCGCAGGCGCTTCAGCGTGGCCAGGAGCTTTGCGTTGTCGCGCTGGTGAAGGCCTATGCTGGGCTCGTCGAGAATGTACAGCACTCCCATCAGGTAGGAGCCTATCTGGGTCGCGAGCCTGATTCTCTGGCTCTCGCCGCCCGAGAGCGTGCTCGCCTGACGTGAGAGCGTGAGATACTCAAGGCCGACGCTCTTGAGAAAGCCGAGCCTCTCCTTGATTTCCTTGAGTATACGCTCGGCTATCATCTGCTCCTTCTCGGTTAGCTTGAGCCCGTCTATGAACTTAAGCGCCTCGGTGACCGACATCTCGGTAAACTCGGATATGCTTATGCCTCCGACGGTTACGGCGAGGACCTCCTTGCGGAGCCTCTTGCCCTGGCAGTCGGGGCAGATATGCTCGGACATGCACTGCTCAATCTCGTACCGCATGGCCGGGCTCTGGGTTTCGCGGTAGCGGCGCTCTAGGTTGTTCACTATGCCCTCGAAGGGCTGCACGAGCGTCCCCACTCCGTCGCCGCGCTCGTAGCGCAGCGTCAGCTTCTCGCCCTTGGTCCCGTAGAGAAGGGCGTCGAGCGCCTCGGGGCTGAAATTCTTTATGGGGGTGTTCAGCGTAAACTTGTACCTCTTCCCCAGCGCCTCGTAATACATTCTCGCTATGCTGTCGCAGCTGACGCCGCCCCAGCCGCTTGCGTTTATCGCACCTTCCGCAATGGACAGCTCCTTGTTGGGTATGATGATATCCGGATCCACCCTCAGATGCACCCCGAGTCCGGTGCAGGAAGGGCAGGCGCCGTAAGGGTTGTTGAAGGAAAACATTCGGGGCGTCAGCTCCTCGATGCTGATGCCGCAGTCCTCGCAGGCGTAGTTCTGGGAAAAGGTAAGCTCCCTGTCCTCGCCGACTATGTCTATTATCACAAGCCCTCCCGCGTAGGCGCTTGCAACCTCAACCGAATCGGTGAGCCTTCTTGCGATATCGGGCTTTATCACGAGGCGGTCGACGACCACCTCGATGCTGTGCTTGTAGTTCTTGTCGAGCTTAATATCCTCGGAGAGGTCGTAGATGCTGCCGTCGACGCGCACGCGCACATAGCCGCTTTTCCGGGCGTCTTCGAACACCTTCTGATGCTCGCCCTTGCGGGACCTAACCACGGGGGCGAGGACCTGTATCCTTGTCCCCTCGGGAAGCTGCATGACCTGGTCGACAATCTGGTCGACGGTCTGCTGCCTGATTTCCTTGCCGCAGTTCGGGCAATGGGGTATGCCTATCCTCGCCCAGAGAAGGCGGAGATAATCGTATATTTCCGTCACCGTGCCCACAGTCGAGCGCGGGTTCTTCGACGTCGTCTTCTGGTCGATGGAAATTGCGGGGGACAGGCCCTCTATATAGTCGACGTTCGGCTTTTCCATCTGGCCGAGGAACTGGCGCGCATAGGAGGAGAGGGACTCGACATATCTGCGCTGGCCCTCGGCGTATATCGTGTCAAAGGCCAGCGAGGATTTGCCGCTGCCCGATATGCCGGTCAGCACGACCAGTTTGTTTCTTGGGATTTCAAGGTCGATATTCTTTAGGTTGTTTTCCCTTGCACCCTTTATCAAGATGCTATCGCGCATAAAAAACTCCTTGTTGCGGTTTTCCGCAGTAAGATAAGTAACTATTGTTTAAAAGTCGCAATATTTAACATTATAAATTAAAATGTAAACAGTAACAAATGGCATTATACAACAGCCGAACCTATATTTCAACAAACGGGATATTAACTTTGCAGAAAGCAGCCTTTTTCCGCCTGAGTAATAGAAATCCGGCAAGCAGCCCAAACTGCTTGCCGGATTCCCATATTTACTCTACCCCGCTGATGTAGGAAGCTATCGGGTTAATTAGATCTGAAGCAGCGAAGTGTATTCGCGCATATCGGAGACCTTTTCGATATTCAGCGCCAGCTCGATTATCTTGTCCGCGGTCGAGGCGGGCAGCTTGCCGAAGGCGTTGAACTGGTCCTTGAACTTGCTGATGATGAACTCGCGAGTCGGATACTTGTGCATCGCGGTCGCAGGCTCGGTGTGCTCGAATACGGTGCCGTCCTTCATGGTTACGCGCACGCGCATACCCCTGACGGGCTCCTCGCCCTCGGCGAACTTGTAGACGCCCATCGTGGAGTTCTGGACCATCTCGACAAGTTCAGGATTGTTCTGAATAGCCTTGGTCTGCACATATTCGACCTTGACCGTTCCATAGTACAGCGCGCAGCAGACCTGGAACTGGTAGCAGAACAGCGCGTTGAGCTGGTCTACATGGGCAAAGGGCGCCGCATAGTAGTTGTAGCCGGTGTTCTCGGAACGCTCGACTTCAACCTTCTTGATGTCGGATACCTTGTACCCTCTGTCGATGAATCTGGCGCGAACCTTCTGCGCGGCCACTGTCGCCGGGGTATTCGGAATTCCGCCGGGGAAGATCTTGAAGCTTTCCTCGGTGTAATAAATCTTCCCGAGGTCCTGGATGGCTTTCTCATAGTTCGGAGGCAGCTCACCGCCGGTATCTCTGACCGCAAGGCCCCAGTGTCCGAAGTAAGGATCTACAAGTCCTCTCCAGCCGCCCTTCGCCAGCTCGGCAGACATTATGCCGCAGCGGGCGCTCTCGCCGTTGTGATACTTAAACTCCTGAGAATAGTCATAGTAGGAGTTGGCGGGGTCCGTGCTGTTGGTGGCCGCAAAGGAAAGAGCAGCCTTCGTTCTTTCGGCGTTAAGTCCATAGTACCTGGAGGCCATGGCCGCGGCCGCTGTAGACACCAGCAGCATGTCGAACGGCCAGCGGTTGACAAAGGTGTACAGTATACGACCGGTAAGGTCTTCGGCCGCAACGTTGTTGGTGATAAAGTCTTTACCGCTTGTCCCGTACATATCGGCCAGCGTCAGCCCGAGGGGGATAAGAGTCTCGCCAAGGTGGGAGGCTATGCGGTCCCCCAGAACATGCATGAACATGTTGCCATAGTCGTTCGACCTGGCGACGACGCAGTTGATGAGAACGGCGTTATTCACAGGCGCGCGGAATCCCTTCAGAAATACGGGCGCCTCTTCGGTTCCGCCCCAACGCTTGGCCAAATCTACAAGTACCTGGTTGTCCTCAACGATGGCGCCGCCGAATATGCAGCCGGTTATATCCAGAAGGCGGTCCTTAAAGCACTCAATATTCCACTCGCTGAGATTTTCGTACTTGGTGTTAACCAGATTTTCGCATAGCATATCAGTCACTTTCGGCGGTGCAAGCTCGCTTGACATGATATTGCCTCCTTTCATATTGCAGCAGTAATTTTTAAACGATTATAGATCGGGTAGTCCTTACTTTCCTTACTTCTTCTTGTACTTAACCTGATCAAGAGGAGTCTCTTTAACCAGCAGAGCAAAGATGATTGACAGGACGACGCAGGCAGCGCCGGTGAAGAAGCAGGATTTCAGAGCGGAAAGCAGCGCGTCGACAACGGCGTTGACTGTCTGCTCATAGAGAGCGGTGTTCGCGCCGAAGGATTCCTTAAGGGCGTTCATGGAAGCGGCGTTAACAAGGACCCTGGCGCTGGAAACCGTCTTAATCTGAGCGTCGGTCAAGGTGAGATTCGCCGTGGTGTTCACTATGGCTTTCGCATAAGAACCGTTGAGGACGGAGCCGAGGAGGGCCGGAGCGATAGCATTACCAAGGGCGGTAATGAAGTTCAGAGTACCGGTTCCAAGTCCGAAATCTTCGGGTTCAATCTGAGCCATAGCTGCAAGCGGGTTGATGGAAGGCATATAGCCGGAGCCGAAGACCTTGAAGAAGATAAGCAGAGCAATCAGGAAGCCTGCGGAAGCGGTAGCCGGCAGCAAGCCGAATACTACGCAGGTTATGCAGGCGCAGGTCGGAGCCAGGACAAGCAGCCACTTGTACCTCTTGGTCTTATCCATCAGCCAGCCGGCGATTGCACCGGAGAATATGCCTACGATGTTGGACGGGCTTGTTATACCCGCATAGACGGTGGAGGACTTTCTCTGAACGCCCTGTACAAACAGGGAGCCGAAGGTGCTTACCGTCGTCATGGATGCCGCCATGAAGAGAGAAACAAGGCAGGCGAAAATGAAGCTTCTGTTCTTCAGCAGGCGGACGCTTATTATGGCGTAATCAGGATGCTTTCTCTCGTACATGTATGTAAGTACGAAGAAGACAACCGCGACAACGAGCATAACCACGATTCTGGTGTCGCCCCACTTATACTTGGAGCCGCCCCAGGAAAGAGCGAGGAGGAAGGGGACAACAGCGATGGCGAGAAGAATGGTGCCTATCCAGTCAATCCTGGGCTTGGAATCCGACTTCTTCTCGTACTTGGGCACCAGGATAATAGTGCATATAATCGCGATGACATAAATCAGAGAAGAAAGAATGAAAACATATCTCCATGAGAGATTGTCCGTAATGGCTGCGGCTACAAGGGGCATCAGGACCATTATGGCCGACATGATGACCAGGATGTATCCGCCGTACTTACCGCGCTTGTCGGGCGGGAAAAGGTCGCCGAGCATAGCAAAGTAAGTGCCCTGCATACCGCCTCCGCCGACACCGCAGATGCCGAATCCGACGACAAAGACCCAGATGTTGGGGGCAAAGGCTGCGAGCAGGTCGCCTAACAGCATGAAGCCGAGCAGAATTACCAGCGTCCTCTTCTTGCCGAACAGGTCGCCGATTTTTCCCCAGAGAGGGGCGAAGATTGCCGCGGTCAGCATGAACATCGTGTTTGCCCAGGTGTAGTAGTTCATGCCGTCGAGGTCGCCGGCGATTACCGGCATTATTGCAGTCGCTTTCATTCTGGTAACCCAGTAGGCAAGCGAGGCAATCATAATCGCTATAGCCGCTATCTTCGGGTTAACGGGTTTTTGTTTCTTTTCTTGAATTATAGCTTCGCTCATACAAACAATTACTCCTCTCCTGTAAATGAAAACAGAGATTTCATTTTTTCAAAAAACGACGGAAAACAGAATTACAGTGTGAGGTTTTCCATCAGTTCGTCGAGATTGGGCAGCTCTTCGAGGTTCATTATGAGCTCTATTGCCCTCTCTATCTTATGGTCAGGCAGTATGTAAGTGGTGCAGATGCGGAACAACTCCTTGAACTCTTCATCGGAGAACGGGAATTTTCCATTGTTTGTGCCTCTGGAATACAGATTCTCGCCGACAAAGGTCTGGCCTCTTGCGTCAACCTCGACGCGCGCATACCAGGAGCCCGGATACTTCTTGCTGTATTCAGCAAAGTCGGGAGCGACGTCGACCACGACCTTGTGCATGAGCTCGCGAACCTCCGGGTCGTTGAGCGCTTTCTTATCCTGCCAGGACGGACCGGGTTTATAACCCATCAGCAAGAGCGCCACGCAGAAGGGCATGCTGAACTGAGCATCAACCTGGTTGGTGACCAAATACTGGTCCGGATGTGCAACAAACTTCTTCGAATAGCAACGAATCTGCTTAATCTCATGCGGAGCCAGGTGGTGCTCCTTCTGCAGCTCAACAAGAGCATCAAGCACGCTGTGGATAAATGTGCAGCAGGGATAGGGCTTGTAGTGGTAGTTCGGGAACAGCCATACATCGCCAAGTCCCTCTACGACTTTCTCGGGATCCCAAACGCCTTCCTCGCGGCAGTAAATCACCGGGAAGCCGAACTCGGAGTCAAGCGTATAGGCGTTGCCGGTGTAGCCGAGAGCTGCGAGCTGAGCCGCCTGTACGCTGCCCTGCGCCAGCCATGCTGTGGGCGAGTACTTAATCATGGATTTTGGATTTGTGGACTCCCAGTCGCGGCAGACGGGCAGTGAGCAGAAGTAAGCGGAGATGCCGATTGCCTCGCGTATCTTGGCCTCATCCAGCCCCATAAGCAGCGCGTTGCCTACCGCCGCACCGATAATGTGCTCGTTGCTGTTGCCGAAAACGTCCGGCGTCTTGCCGTACTTGTCCAGCGACTTGCCCATTATCGAGAGAAGCACGTTGCTGAGCCTCTTTGCAATCTCCTGGCTGACAGTCAGCGCAGCAAGGAAGTCTTTGCCGCTGGACTTTTGCGCCTCTGCAACCGCTGTTACTGCAGGAAATACAATCGGCGGGACATGGGCCACTGCGTCCATATCAAGGCCGTTCATAAGCTCCGAGTTTGCAAACGCAGCGACGGGCGCCGAATACTTGCCTCCCACAGCGAGCAGAGTTGATTCCTTAACACCTCCCATTTTGCGGGCCATTGCGATGCCGATTTTGCCCTTGTCAGAGGCAATGCCTCCAACGGCAATACCGATGTGGTTCAAAAAGGCCCTCTTCGTTTCATGAATGATTTCCTTGGGGATGTTTTCGTAAGTAAAGGTTGTTGCGAATTTTGTAAAAGCATCTGTAACATTTACCTTCATCCCGATCTCTCCTTTCTCATGCCAAGAAGCTTGTCGCAACCTGATTATATATCAAATATCACCAATGTAAAAGTAATATTAAATGCACGAAGTTGTTACTATTTTATATACGATATCTTATATCGTGCAATATATATCTTATATCTTCCAAGATTTGAAAATAAACTTAGCGGATTCAATATAAATTGTCAAACGTATTCAGATATGTTATAGTAGAAATACCACACCATCAGGGGGGTTAATATGACGTTACTACAAATGCAGTATTTCAAGGCAATCTGCCAGTTCGGTAGCATAACCCGCGCTGCAAATTATTTGTTCGTTACCCGCCCCGCAGTGTCCCGGGTTTTGAAAGGGCTGGAGGAAGAACTCGGCGTTTCTCTTTTCTACCGTTCTACCAATGGCCTGGCGCTCACGGAAGAAGGCAAAATCTTCTACGACAGCTGCATGGATATTTTAAACAGGGTTGAAACTCTGGAAAAACGGATGCAAAAATTCCAAGCCAAGAACTCCGACAACAGCATAATAGTCGGACTTACTCCGGCGACGGGGGTTCTTATTTTCCCCACCTTCTACAAACGGTTCTGCGAGGCTCATCCCGAAATCAAACTGTCGGTCGTCGAGTTCAACAACGTGCGCGCAAGGGAAATGCTTTCCGAAGGATACATGGACGCCATATTCACCTCAGATATTGACTGGGATAACGAAAAGTGCGAGTCCTACCCGCTTTTCACTGCGGAACTGGTGTTTTGCGTCTCGAAAGACCACCCGCTGGCAGGAAAGAAGTCCGTCACAGTCGAAGATATTGCAAACGAACGGTTTATTTATCTTGACAAAAACATGCAGAGGGAGAACGAAGTCCTGGACCGCTACATCGCCAAGGGACTCCTGCCCCGCATAATTCTGCGGACCACGCAGGTGGAAGTCATAAAGCAGATAGTGGGCGGCTGCTTGGCCTGCACCGTTCAGATAAAAGGCACCGTCGATGACGGCAAAAACATAATCGGTATTCCTTTTGAGCCAAATATACCAATCAAGATTGGTATCAAGTGGAACATCGCTTCGGAGATAAACGAAAGCTTTAATACTTTTTTGGATTATGTCAAGAATTTCGATTTCTCCCCGTTTGGCGCGGAGAAAGTATTAAATAAATAAACAATCTTCAGCGCTCTCTGCCGTGAGAAAGAACCCCTCAATAGTGGACACTAAAAGGGGTTCTTTCACTTTTTCTGGCAGAGTGATACGGGAGGAACGATTTCTGCAGCAACCCGTCGGTATCAATATATTGCGTTCATGAGAACTCCGAAGATAAGAATTACAATCAGGAAGAGCAGCAGGAATGCGAACATGAACTTATACATGTTCTTCTTGGTAATTGTCGTCAGGCCATGCAGATACGGCGCTGTGCCTGTGCCGCCCGGTGTTATGAAGCCGGGCATGGATGCCCACATTATGCATACTCCGAGCACAAGGGGCGAGAGGTTGAACATGGAGGCAAGAGGTATCGTAGCCGACATGAAGATAACGCCGGTCGCCATGTTCGAGAAAAAGCCTGTGACAATGACGGTGAGAAGGCAGGCCACGAGCAGGAGCAGCACGCCGGGCATGCCGTTAAAGACGCCGGAGAATGCTCCGGAGAGCGCGGCTTTGATGCCCGCCGCGTCGCTTCCTATTATTCCGGAGTAGTAGAGCATTACTGCGGCGGAAAGGATGAGCGGCCAGATAATGCCGTTTTTGAAAGATTCCACGGCGTTGATGACCGCTTTGCCCTCAACCGGGACAACCAGAGCGATTACAAGGCAGAGCGTAAACCATAGGCCGATGGTCAGGGTCTTGTTAATGAAAACCGACACAAAGAACTTGCTGAAAAGGGTCGGGAGAACTGCGCCGATAATCATTATCAGGAACAGAATGAGCATAAACTTGCCGCTCTTGGTAAAGCCCTTCCCGTTTGTTTGTATTGCATCCTTATCGAGCGAACCGAGTTTTGAAAAGTCGCACCTGAGCACATACTTCATAACCACGACATAGAGAATGTCGAGGACGATGTTTAATACAATACCGAAGAGCATGTAGACGGCAGCGTCGAGAGGGATGCCCGCTATCTGCTCGAAGGCGGAGACGAAGCTGGCAATCCAGCTGCCGTAGGGGATGATGTTCGACGCAAGCGCTCCGGCAAAGAACGTGGCCACCATGAAGGCGTCGTGTTCCTTCGTCTGCTCCTCATATCCCGCCGCCGACATAACGCCCTCGGCCAGAGCCAGCACGACGAGCGGGTTGACTTTCAAAGCGCAGAGAAGCGAGCTGAACAGCAGGAAGAAGATTACAAAGACGGTGGACTTGCCGTACATGATTTTGCGCGTCATCATCCAGTTGGCAAGCGCGTCAGTCGCACCTGTGACGCGAAGGCCGTAGATTAGCGGCAGCACTATGAGCATCTGCCAAACCGTGGCGTTTCCAAGCACTCCGGTGACGATGGAGTTTGCGTCCGTGCCCGAAAGCAGCACGAACAAAACCATCGAGGCGATGGAACCGGTTATCATGTCAATGGTAATGAACCAATAGTTTGCAACCAGGAACGTTCCGATAAGCGCCATGCCCAAAGGCGTAATCCCGCCGGGGCCAGGAATCTTGGAAATGATTATCGCCGCTATAATTCCGATGACGAGATGCATGATTTTCTTGTAAGAGGTTTTACTCTTAACACCTGCTTCCGACATTTCATATCCTCTCTTTCATCTTTTTTACGGAACGAGAAGTTCCGTGAGTTCTCTCATGTCCTCAAGGTCCTCGAGCCTGTCTACAAGCTCGATGACCTTATGCGCTGCGGCGTGCGAGATAAGGCTGTAGCTGTCTATCTGATCCCAGTACTTTGCGAGAAGCTGCTCGCGGGTGGGATATGTATGCATGCTGAAGTCATTGCTCGACTTCATTACGGTATGCTTTGTGCCGTCCTTTTCCGTGATTGTCACGCGGATAGTGCTCGGGTCCTGCGGCAGCGAACTGTCATGCACCAGGCGTGTCATCTGAGTCAGGCGCAGGAGCTCGGGGCTTCTGAGAACTCCCTCATTGTAATGACGGACGCTGAAGGGCCCCTTCAGCAGCGGAGCGCAGAACGCGTACTGGTAGCTGAACTGCGCGTGCGTCAGCGGATCCCTGCCGACCTCATATGGAGGCCAGTAGTACATCTCCGTGTAATTGTCCGGGAACGCAAGCTCAATGTCCACTATATCGGAGGTCTTGCAGCAGCCGTGCAGCTCGCTCCCCGCGAAGGCCACTATGGTGGCGGGGGTGCCGACCGGATAGAGCTTTATGCTCTCTTCCATGTAGAACTTCTTTCCGTAATCCTTAGTCAGGTATTCGGGGAAGCAGGCCTCTTCCATTCCCCTGTACTGGCGATAGATGTTGCGCGGTCCCTCGAAGATATTCTTGAGGCTGGGGAAGCCCTCCTTCGCAAGGCGCGTTGCAAAGTCGGCGTTCCTTATGTTATAGCCCGCGCCGAGCTTGGCGGAGGTGACATAGTCGAAAATGTGCGACATCGTGCCGCCGACCATTCCCATCGCTATTCCCCAGGAGTCGCGGAGCTGCTCGGCGTCCAGGCCTCTCATACGGGCAAACTGCGCGCAGACGCCATAAATCGGCATCGTGAAGGAGCTGTCCCAGCCGACGCTGAAGTTCCATCTGCCGCCGGCCGCTATTATGCGAACGGACAGGTCCTCGCCCACGACCTCATGCGTTATGTAGTCCTTGCCGGAGAATCCGTAAACTGCGGCGGCGGTCAGCACGGCGTTGATGAGAGTCGCCGACTCCTTGGACGGCCAGCGTATGCCGTCAAGATTCATAAACATGGGCTCAAAGTCGTTTGAACGCGCGGACATAGCGTTGACCATGGCAGCATCGCCGAGCGAGGCCTTGCCGCCGAGCATGAATATCGGCGCCTCGCCGTTCCCGCCGTAGGATTCAATCACTCTGATGACCTCTCGATTTCCGAAGGCAAGCGCTCCGCCGGCAATGTTGCCGATATTGTCGAGCAGCTTGTCCTTGCAGATTTGGATGTTCCTTTCGCTGAGGTCCTCAAATTTCACCTTTAGAGCGCCCTCGGACAGAATCTCTGCCACGTTTTGCTCCTTCATTTCCACCCCATCCTTTCTAATGCTTCCTGTGGAAGTTTTTTAGAAATTAAGCACATTTTTATATTATATAGCCTGCTTCGCGTTATGCAATGCGACTATCGTAGGCAGTCAATCCGGAAACCGGATTGGGAATGGCATAATCTCCAATTATATTACTTTCAACTAATTATTTCGTTTCCAAAATTGAAAAAAACTGATATAATCGAGAAAGCATTAATAAGGAAGTGATTTGAGTGAAGATTGAATGGCTGGAAACAGTTAAGGCAGTCGTTAACCTCAAGTCCTTTAGCGAAGCTGCGGAACTGATTCCATGCTCACAATCGTCGGTCTCGCGCCATGTAAAAAGCGCCGAGGACGAGCTTGGCGTAAAGCTGTTCAGGCGCTCCTCCAGCTCAAACAAGGTTGAATTGACGGAGGAAGGAGAAGCGCTCCTTCCGTATATCGAAAAACTCCTCGGCGACTATGAGGAGATTCGCTGCAGGGTCAAAACGATTAGAGCGAATCAGAGGACCTCGCTTGTGCTCGGCATCAATTCGCTTACGTTCAGCTCAAGCAGCAAGGGAAACCTGACATCACTTCTTTATCTAAGAAATCCGGAGATATTGCTGACTATCCTGGAGATTCAGGAAACTTCAAGGATAGAGCAGCTTGCGACAGGCAAGCTGGACGCTGTTCTTTTCCTGAAAGCCTTCAGAACGGGCGAAGAGCCGGACGCCATAATTGTCGACCCTTCGATTCGCTGCGTGCCGCTCGGCAGGCAGTACCTTTCCATCGCTTTCGGGGAGGACTTCGCTCCCAAAAACAGAGAAGGCATTACATTTAAAGAGTTGAAAGGAAAGACCTTTATTTTCCACACCGATATCCGCAAATCCCACGACCCATTTGCCGGCGAGGACAGGCACTCCATGTTCGTCCGCGCCTGCCTTGAAAACGGGTTTGAGCCTGATATTTTGGTAGTCGACAGGCACCTTGCGGACATAAAGCAGGTGCTGGCCGTTCAGGGAAAAGGAGTATATCCTTCGATGATTCCCTCCTTCCTACGCGATTATCCCGGAATCTGCTACATACCCGTTATAAACGCGCCGTATTACGCCCAGTATTATCTGATGTCGCTGGAAGACAACAAAAATCCGGGCATACGACTGCTGGAGCAGTTCCTCAAGGAGAATTTCGAAAAGTCGGAAAGAACGGGAAACTAGCCTGCACTCAGGATAAACAAAACGCCCTTCCGAATACTCGGAAGGGCAATTGTTTTCCGGGTTAAATTAAGCGCGAGTATATTAAAACGCAGATATCTGTTTTGCCGTTTCCGCAGATGCGCTAGGTATATACATAAAGCTATATGTAGACGATAGTAAACTAATCTAAACAAAAATAGAGCAGACATTTTCATGTCTGCTCTATCCTTTACGTTGGCATCTACCTATTTTCCCGGGCCGTCTCCAGCCCAGTATCTTCGGCACGAGTGAGCTTAACTTCCGTGTTCGGAATGGGAACGGGTGGACCCTCACCGTTATCGACACCAACTATGTATGCAATTGGAGCAAGGAAATATTAAAGCATTTAAACCGCTTTGTCAAGAGGGAGTTGCAGTAGAAAAGGTGGTGACCCGTAGGAGACTCGAACTCCTGTTTGCGGCGTGAGAGGCCGCCGTCTTAACCGCTTGACCAACGGGCCACGTCGTCGTCGCCGAGGTTTTGCTGCCTACTCTCCGTCGCTCCTAGGGTTTTGTATCCCGTTTGGGTGTATCCACACCCAAACGGGATGGTACACCTTCAGGGACTCGAACCCTGGACACCCTGATTAAGAGTCAGGTGCTCTACCAACTGAGCTAAAGGTGCTCGTCAAGTCCTCTTTCCAGCGTTGCACCCTCAAAACTGAACAATGTGTCCTGCGACTCGCATCCAAGCAACGCATTAGCCTGCATTTTCAGGTCAAGCCCTCGGCTTATTAGTATCGGTCAGCTGAACACGTTACCGTGCTTACACCTCCGACCTATCAACCGGGTAGTCTTCCCGGAGCCTTACCCCTCTAACAGGGTGGGAGAATTTATCTTAGGAGGAGTTTCACGCTTAGATGCTTTCAGCGTTTATCTCGTCCATACGTAGCTACCCAGCTATGCCGTTGGCACGACAACTGGTGCACCAGAGGTATGTCCATCCCGGTCCTCTCGTACTAAGGACAGCTTCCTTCAATTCTCCTACGCCCGCAACAGATAGGGACCGAACTGTCTCACGACGTTCTGAACCCAGCTCGCGTGCCACTTTAATCGGCGAACAGCCGAACCCTTGGGACCGAATTCAGCCCCAGGATGTGACGAGCCGACATCGAG
>Ga0134095_1001190_pt1 | contig 19284 bp, 16 predicted proteins | sample 6_2taG_FD_94449 | JGI IMG/M metagenome (GOLD analysis project Ga0134095, IMG submission 94449) | Switchgrass degrading microbial communities from high solid loading bioreactors in New Hampshire, USA - 6_20_20_110_A2 metaG | ecosystem: Engineered > Bioreactor > Semi-continuous > Anaerobic >... | reverse complement strand
CCGCCTAATCCGCCAACTCGTGAAAGGCGGAAAGGGTAGGGCGGTAGTAGGAGCGTGTTTTCTATCTGGATTGCGCGAAACTGAATACACTTATATCCTGTGGGCAAATCCCCTCGGGCCGGTTGTTGAGAAGGAACAATCACATTTATGTCTATCAACGGAGCTGAGCTCGGCTTTGAGCAAACGCTATGGGCTGCGGCGGACAAGCTGCGGGGCCATCTTGATGCTGCTGACTATAAGAACGTTGTGCTTGGCCTGATCTTCCTCAAATACATCTCGGACGCGTTCTCTGAGCAGCACGAACGCTTGCAGCAGGTCGAATTTGCTGATCCTGAAGACCCCGATGAATACCGGGCTGAGGGCGTGTTCTGGGTGCCGCCTGAGGCGCGCTGGGACTATCTTCAGCGCAACGCCAAGCGTCCTGTGATCGGTCAGATGATCGACGAAGCGATGGCTGCCATCGAGCGCGACAACCCGAGCTTGAAGGGCGTGCTACCGCAGGACTACGGGCGGGCAACGCTCGACAAACGCCGCCTGGGCGAGCTGGTGGACCTGATCGGTACGATTGGCCTTGGTGATCGTGAGAGCCAATCCAAGGACATCCTGGGGCGCGTCTACGAGTACTTCCTGGGCCAGTTCGCCAACGCTGAGGGTAAAAAGGGCGGGGAGTTCTACACGCCGACCTCGATTGTCCGCCTGCTGGTCGAGATTTTGCAGCCGTATCGTGGGCGCGTCTATGACCCGTGCTGTGGTTCGGGTGGGATGTTCGTCCAGTCGGAGAAGTTCATCGAAGCGCACGGCGGACAGCGCGACGATATCTCCATCTTTGGGCAGGAGTCCAACCCGACCACCTGGCGGCTGTGTAAGATGAACCTGGCCATCCGGGGGATTGACGCCAACCTCGGCACGCACGCCGCGGACTCGTTCCACAACGACTTGCACCGTGACCTGCGCGCCGACTATGTGCTCGCCAACCCGCCGTTCAACATGAGCGACTGGGGCGGGGAGTTGCTCACCGATGATATCCGCTGGCGCTATGGCGTGCCCCCGGCGGGGAACGCTAACTTTGCCTGGGTGCAGCACATACTCCATCACCTCAATGCGCGGGGACGGGCAGGCTTTGTGCTGGCAAACGGCTCGATGTCCACCAACACCAGCAGCGAGGGTGCGATCCGCCGGGCAATCATCGAGGCGGACCTAGTCGAGTGCATGGTCGCACTACCGCCGCAGTTGTTCTACAACACGCAGATTCCCGCCTGCCTGTGGTTCCTGAATAAGGCCAAGCCGGAACACCGGCGCGGTCAGACGCTGTTCATCGATGCACGCGATATGGGCACGCTGGTTAGCCGGGTGCGCCGCGAGCTGGATGACGACGATATCGCGCACATCGCCGGAACGTTCCAGGACTGGCAGCGCGACGAGGGCAGCTACGAGGACGTGCCCGGCTTCTGCAAGAGCGCCACGCTGGACGAGATCGCCGGGCATGGCTACGTGCTGACGCCGGGTCGCTACGTGGGCGCAGCGGCGGCTGAGGACGACGGCGAGCCGTTCGAGGAAAAGATAGCGCGCCTCACGGCGGAGCTAGCAGCGCAGTTCGCAGAGAGCGCCCGGCTGGAAGCTACAATCAGGGAAAATATGCGGAGGCTGGGGTATGGCGATTGACCGTTTGACCGTCCGTCAGCTTATCGCGCTGCTGCAGCAGTATCCCGATGATCTACCGGTCGTCGTTCAGAGCTACGAAGCGGGTTATGACCCCGTAACGGATGTCCAGACGCTGCCTATTGCTGAGACGCCGAACCGGGCGTGGTATGAGGGTGTGTATCGTGACGCTGACCAGTCAGGAGAAACCGCGCTGCTGATTTCATCGAAATACACACGGGCCAACAGTGACGCAACAGGGCAACCGAACTCATGACGGCAGATTTGGCGGCGCAGCTCGAGGGATCAGCCTGGCTGGAAAACGACATCCGGCGCAACCTGGAGCGACCCGGCTATGAGCTATGACAAGCTCGTTTTCCGAGTGCACGCCGTCCAGCGGATGTTTGAGCGCAACATCAGCCGCGAGGACGTGCGCGCTGTGCTGGCGACGGGCGAGGTGATCCGGGAATATCCCGACGATACGCCTTATCCAAGCCGTCTCATTCTCGGCTGGCGGGGCCAGCGACCGCTGCATGTTGTTGCGGCTGACAATCACGCCGCGCGCGAAACGATTATCATTACCGTATACCAGCCCGACCCGGACCAGTGGGAGCCGAATTTCAGGAGCAAAAAGCGATGAAGTGTGTCATCTGCAAACATGGTGAAACCCACCCCGGCACGACAACCGTTACGCTGGAGCGCGAAGGCATGACGCTTGTCTTTAAGCGGGTTCCGGCGCAGGTGTGCCAGAACTGCGGCGAGGCGTATCTGGACGAAGCAACGACGGCGCACCTGCTGGCAACCGCGCAGGAAGCCGCCCGCGCAGGCGTGCAGGTTGACGTGCGCGAGTATGTCGCGGCGTAGCGTAGGGCAAATTGGAGCGGCTCGGCTATGGAGTATGAAACACTGGGGAAGGTTGCTGAGATAATAATGGGGCAGTCGCCACCAGGAGAAATGACTAACACCGATGGGTACGGTCTACCTCTGCTAAATGGGCCGACCGAATTTGGTGCTCATCATCCGTTGCCAGTCCAATATACAACTGAAGCCCGGAAAGTTGCTTCTCCAGGGGACCTTCTTTTCTGCGTTCGCGGTTCGACGACAGGCCGTATGAACTGGGCAGATCGCAAATATGCGATCGGTCGTGGAATTGCTGCTATTCGACATCGCTCTAGCTACGAACTTCAACCGCTGGTTAGAGCTGTTATTGAATACCAGCTACCAGAATTGCTCAATCGTGCAACGGGATCAACTTTCCCAAATGTTTCCGTCTCGCAACTTGCAGAACTTCTATATCCTACCCTTGACGAGGCACAGCAACGCGAAATCGCCCACATCCTCGGAACGCTCGACGACAAGATCGAACTCAACCGGCGCATGAACGCCACGCTCGAAGCGATCGCCCGCGCGATCTTCAAGTCGTGGTTCGTGGACTTCGACCCGGTGCACGCCAAGGCGCGCGGCGAGCAGCCCTTCGGCATGGACGCGGACACGGCGGCGCTGTTCCCGGATGCGTTCGAGGACTCCGAGCTTGGGCCAATCCCGGCGGGGTGGAGGGTCACTACACTCAGTAAGACGGTCGAAGTCGTGAAAGGACGCTCATATAAAAGCTCAGAGATAGAGCAATCAAATGTGGCTTTGGTTACTTTGAAATCCATCAATAGAGGAGGAGGCTACAATCCTCAAGGCTTAAAACCCTATACCGGGAAATACAGGCCCGAGCAGATAGTTAGTCCAGGTGAAATTGTTGTCGCTTTCACGGACATTACACAACAGGCAGAAGTGATCGGAAAGCCGGCATTAGTTAGAGGCCACCCAGATTATGATTCGCTCATTGCTTCACTTGACCTCGGAATAGTTCGCCCAATGATAGTGGGTATGAACATCCCGTATTTGTACGAACTTCTGTCTACCGATGGCTTTCAGGCACATGTGCTCAGCTACGTGAACGGTAGCACGGTTCTGCATCTGAATAACCGCGGGATACCGTCGTATAGGTACCCTCTACCTACGCCTGCCGTCTTGGCGAAATTCGAAGCGCTGGCGCAACCACTATTTGACAGGATCAGCGCCAATGAAGCTGAGTCGCGTACGCTCGCGGAACTCCGCGACACGCTGCTGCCTAAGCTCATTTTGGGGGATATACGAATAGGGGAGTGTAACGATGCCACTTCCTCCTGAAGTCGACCAACGTATCCGCCACCGCTTTGATAGCCTGGTAAATGAAGCAGAATCGCTAGTTGTGGAGATGAAAAACGAACAAGCATTGCAGAAGTCACGAGCCAGATCTGCCGGAATCGATGTTTGGGGCGAAATTGATGTTTTGGAGGACAAATTTTTCAGCTTACGGACAAGAAGTCTCTCCCTACTAAATATGCTCTCAATGGGTGGCGGCCATGTTGCAAAGCTATATGACGAGGTTAGCTCACTGAGCAGCAAAATTAGTGAGATAGAAAAACTTCATGGCATCCTCAGAGGACTCCAAGATGACTACGAATCGGGGATGCTAGAGCACCTTGGACGCTTAATTGAAGTCAATATTGTTGCCGACTATTTTCAGCAAGCTGAGAGATTACTACAGGAGGGGCATCCTGGGCAGCATGACCATGTGCCGGCTGCCGTATTGGCAGGTGCTGTCTTGGAAGATGCCTTACGAAGGCTGTGCCAACGGCAGACGCCACCAATCTCAACTACGAAATCGAACGGCGAGCTGAAAACATTGAATCCGTTGATAGATGATTTGAAACAAGCCAACGTATATAGTGAGCTAAAAGCGAAGCAGCTTCGCGCCTGGGCTGATATTCGAAACGCCGCCGCTCATGGTCAATTCGATGATTTTACGCGTTCAGATGTGGAGCAGATGCTAGCAGGGATACAGAACTTCCTAGCAGATTACCTATGATTCCTTTCACTGAAGACATCGTCGAGCGGGCCGCGCTAAACTGGCTGGACGGGCTTGGCTACGGCGTGCGCTTCGGCGGCGACATCGCGCCCGGAGAGCCTGCCGCCGAGCGGGAAAGCTACGACGAGGTCCTGCTGCTGGGCCGCCTGCGCGATGCGTTGGAGCGCATCAATCCGGACGTGCCGCCGTCGGCGCTGGACGAGGTGCTGCGCAAGGTTCAGCGCGCCGAGAGCCAGAACCCGGTCCTCAACAACCATGCCTTCCACCGCCTGCTGACCGAAGGCGTCGATGTCTCGTATCGTGCGGGCGGGCAGCTCAAGCACGGCAAAGTGTGGCTGGTCGATTTCGCGCATCCGGCCAACAACGACTGGCTGGCGGTCAACCAGTTCACCATCACCGGGCTGAACCTGCGCTCGATGGCGCGCACCAATCGCCGCCCGGATATTGTGCTGTTCGTCAACGGGCTGCCGCTGGCCGTGATCGAACTCAAGAATCCCGCCGACCAATCCGCCACCGTCCGCCGCGCCTTCAACCAGCTCCGGACCTACCAGGACGACATCCCCGCGCTGTTCACCTACAACGCGGCATTGGTGGTCAGCGATGGGCCGGATGCGCGGCTCGGCACGCTCACCAGCGGCTGGGAGTGGTTCAAGCCGTGGCGCACCATCGAGGGTGACACGCTCGCGCCGCCGGGCCAGCTCCAACTTGAGGTGTTGATCAAGGGCGTCTTCGAGCCGGGCCGCTTCCTGGACCTAGTGCGCCATTTCACCGTGTTTGAAGCCAACGGCGGCCAGGTGGTCAAGAAGATCGCCGGATATCACCAGTATCACGCCGTCAACCGCGCGGTGCAGAAGACGGTTGAGGCTGCATCCCCCCAGGGAGACCGGCGCGTCGGGGTGGTGTGGCACACGCAGGGTAGCGGCAAGAGCCTCTCGATGCTGTTCTACGCCGGAAAGATCATCCAGCATCCGGCGATGGAGAATCCGACGCTGGTCGTTCTGACCGACCGCAACGACCTCGACGATCAGCTTTTCGACACGTTCGCCGCCGGTCACGAGCTGCTGCGCCAGGAGCCGAAGCAAGCCGAGAGCCGCGATCATCTCAAGGATTTGCTGCAGGTTGCGTCGGGCGGGGTGATCTTCACCACGATTCAGAAGTTCCGCCCAGAGGGGCAGGCGGCGGTCTATCCGACGCTCTCCGAGCGGCACAACATCGTCTTCATCGCGGACGAGGCGCACCGCAGCCAGTACGGCTTCAACGCGCACATGGTCCGGAACGAGCGCGAGGCGTACCTGGCGTATGGGTTCGCAAAATATGTGCGCGACGCGCTCCCGAACGCCTCGTTCATCGGCTTTACCGGTACGCCAATTGAGACAACCGACGCCAACACCAAGCAGGTCTTCGGCGACTACATCGACATCTACGACATCCAGCGCGCGGTGGAGGACGGCGCGACCGTACCGATTTACTACGAGGCACGGTTGGCTCCGCTGCGGCTGAAAGAGGAGATGCGCGCCGAGCTTGATCCGGCGTTCGAGGAGATCACCGAGGACCAGGAGGCCGAGGTCAAGGAGCGGCTGAAGTCGAAGTGGTCGCAGCTAGAGGCGATGGTCGGCACGCGGGAGCGGCTGGCTCAGATCGCAGCGGACATCGTGGCGCACTTCGAGCAACGCTGCGAAGCAATGGACGGCAAAGGCATGATCGTCTGCATGAGCCGCCGGATCTGTGTAGACCTCTACGATGAGCTCGTCAAGCTCCGCCCAGAATGGCACGACGACCGGGACGAGGGTGGGGCGCTCAAAGTGGTAATGACCGGTTCCGCCGGCGACCCGCCGCACTACCAGCCGCACGTCCGCAACAAGCCGCGCCGCAAAGCGATCGCCGAGCGCTTCAAAGACCCGGATGACACATTGAAGCTGGTCATTGTGCGCGATATGTGGCTGACCGGCTTTGACGTGCCGCCGCTGCACACGATGTACATCGACAAGCCGATGCAGGGCCACGGACTGATGCAGGCCATCGCGCGAGTCAATCGGGTATTCCGCGACAAGCCAGGTGGGCTGATTGTGGACTATCTCGGAATCGCCACTGACCTGCAGGAAGCGGTTGCGCAGTACACGGCGAGTGGCAGCGGCACACCGGCGGTCCCGCAGGAAGAAGCGGTTGCAGTATTGCAGACGCAGTTCGAGATCGCGCAGAGCTTCTTCCATCGCTTCGATTATTCAGCGTTCTTTACTGGTACGCCCGCGGAGCGTGTCGCAGTCATCCCGCGCGCGATGGAGCACATTCTCCGGCAGCCTGACGGCAAGAAGCGCTACATGGACACGGTGTCCAAGTTGTCGAGCGCCTTCGCACTGTCCGTTCCGCATCCGGAGGCGCTTGCTTTGCGCGATGAGATTGCGTTTTTCCAGGCAGTGCGGGCAAGCTTCGCCAAGCATACACCGGTGGACGGTCCGGCTCAGGAAGATCTCGACCACGCCGTCAAGCAGCTCGTCTCGCAGGCAGTCGTCTCGGACCAAGTCATCGACATCTTCGGGACGGCAGGCCTCAAAGCGCCGGACGTGTCGATTCTCTCAGATGAGTTCCTCGAAGACGTGCGCGACATGCCTCAGAAGAACCTCGCGTTAGAGCTGCTACGCAAGCTTCTCAACGACGAGATTAAGTCGCAGTCGCGGACTAATCTTGTGCAGGCGCGCTCGTTCGCAGACATGCTCGATGCAGCAGTGCGGCGCTACCAGAACCGCACAATTGACGCCGCCGAGGTGGTAACCGAGCTTATCGACCTGGCTAAGGACATGCGCGAGGCGGTCAAGCGTGGCGAAGAGATGGGGCTGTCTGACGAGGAACTTGCCTTCTACGATGCGCTGGCACAGAACCGGAGCGCAATTGAGGTCATGGGCCAGCAGGAACTGGCCGTCATCGCAACCGAGCTGGTGAAGCACGTTCGGCACAATGCAACCATCGACTGGACGGTTAAGCAGTCTGCCCGGGCGAAGATGCGCGTGTTAGTCAAGCGCATCCTGCGCCAATACGGCTATCCGCCCGATTTGCAGGAAGCGGCTACCAGAACGGTTCTGGAGCAGGCGGAGCTGCTCGCCGCTGAGTGGGCGGTAATAACGTGAAAGGTCTTCTGTTATCGGATTTCTCGAAACCCGAATGAGGTTTTGTTGGTGCCGCGATCCACCATGCGGTTACAATAACACTCTCAATAGCGGTCGCGCCCCTCAAACACATTTGACCGGCATAATCATTCCGCGAGCATGGTTGTGATCTAGAGAGGTGTTTTATGTCCCTTCAACCCCAAACTGTCCCGCAACTTACCCCCTGGATTGCAGTAAACGACATGATGAACGAAGACTTTCGAAAGCATGTCATAGAAGTTGCGTGGCGACATCAACGGCTGGCTTCTGAGAATCTTCAGCGATTTGCCCGGCAGACTTTCTCCCAGGGTTTGCAAGTAAAAGGATACCGACCCAAATCCGTCGATCAAGCTCCCGTGAACTTGGTATATGCTCCTCTCAGTAGGCTAATGCAAAACTGGGCCAAGGCCTCAACTGCTGTTATCTGGTTGTGGGCTGAAGCCCGTCTAAATCTAATCCAGGATCTCCGCGAGCGTGCAAGTGAAAGAGGGTTAAACCTCAACCCTGATTGGACACTCACAGATGCCGTAGCAGGATTCTTCTCACCTGACGACATCTCCGATCTGTTTGAGTTAGCCAAGGCACAAAGTGAGGAGTACATCTCGCAATCGGAATATATGCTAGCGGCCTTGTGGCTCAGCACTGCCATGTTTTCCGACGAATCACGAGAATCAATGGGAACAAGAAGTCAAGACGTCGAAAATCTCTCAACTACCGGGGATTTTCCAGAACACATACAAGGGAGAGAAATCAGCTTGCAGGGGCTACTAGAAGTATCCCAAAAATTGACTGAAGCTTTGGAAGGGGTCTTTCTAGCTACAACTCGTATTGCAGAAACCCAGGAAACTCTGAATGCAGCAATCAACTCCTCAGATATATCCATGGTGGAAGAACTGTCCACAGTGATTAGAGAGCTTATTGCCGACTCAAGCAATAAGAAGAAATGGCTTCGTCAAACTGTTCAAACAGCATTTGAGATTGTTTGCGTCGTATATGCGTCGGAAGAAGATCTTGATCCTGATGGGAAGATCGTTTATGACCTAGAATCGAGCCTAAATAGCCCTCGCGGCCATATCGAGGAACTTGCCGAAGAAGTCAAGGGACACGTAGAAGCGATTATCGAGTACAAAGAGCATAAAACGCTCCTAATCAATCAAATTCTCGACACGACAACGCGCATTAACTCGCTGACAACGGAACTAGATATCCTGTCGGCAGACGAAAACGCCCAGAGCCGGATTATTTCAGAGACGGCTGAGGATGCCCTGACCCCGATGGGACTGAACATTTTGCAGGAGACTCTTTCGCAGGCTGAGAATCAATTGGCAGAGCTGAATTCTCGAGTTGCCAGGGTCCGACAGAACTTGGCACATGAGATTGGAGAGACAGCTCAACAGCTAATTGTCGAAGAGGTTCCAAGTGATACCGTAGTACTTGGGCAAGTTGAGCTATACAGCCTGCAACAGCCCGAGACATTGCTTATCCATGATAGCATTCATTTGTCAGAAATTGCACAGGAACTTCGGCGTATCAGAGACACTCATGCGCAAGAACGGAAGCTGGACAGTTCTGAATTGGCGGGAGAACTTATTCAGGATTGGAGCAAAGATGCCTTTCAGCAGCTACTTGAACAACTCGCTACTGAACGACGTGATCCCGAGGTTTTTCTTCTCTTGCTCACGTCAGCACAATCGAGAGATATCAACGAGATCGAACTTACTCCTACTATTGTGGAGAGCATTCTGCGCGGCATAGAAGTCTTCGCCGGTCCTAAAGACCAGTTTGAAACCTTTAATTTGCTGGCGCCGCTTGTATGGCAGTATTGGTCGGTTAAGGATTCGGTTAGCCAAGCGAAGATCTGTCTGCTGTTCCTTGGCGCAGACTGTACCCGAGCCTGTCGTCTGCCTGAAAATTTCCTGTGGAATCTTAATATAAGCGAATGGCCACTTCTAGGTATGCCGACTTGGCATCAGCTCTGGACCGCGGCTCTCAGTGAGCAAGCATTGCCCTTGGTGATCGAAGAGGACCTACTGTTAGATGAACTTAGAAATGCAGGCAGAGCTGCTGAACAATCGCTCGGCTGGAATGGTCGAACCTTTGCCAGTATCCATTCTGTGAAGAGTAAACGCCACGCGCATTTCTTGGCCGAACACGTCTTGCCAGGCTTTGTGGAAAGACTTGACGAACTCAAGGAGATTCAGGCGGCTGCTAGTAAGGGTGGAAATACACATCACCTGAAAAGAATCTCTGAGATCCTGGCTGAACTCGACGATAAAACAGTTATTGCCGACTTGCAAAGAGGCTTGGCTGAAGAGGGCATCGACGACTCAAATCCCTTCCATCACCGAAAATCTGTTGATCTTGTCAGCGGCGTGGTTAAGGCTATTCGCGCATATACAAGTGCCCTAGATAGTTACGTTAAGGCCCTAGGCGCCGGCGAGCGAGGCTTCCTGAAAGATTCTCTTCTAGACGAACTCTCAAAATATCCGGAAATTGAACATCTCGGGGTAAGGGTCGCTGAGAGTCTCGCTTTGAACTCGTCGAGCGAGTTGGAGCATCTCAGTTACGAGAAGGCCTCAATAGATGGCACGTCTCATCTGACGGAACAACTACTCACGAAACCTATATTTGCACTTCGCAATGCAAGACTTGTTGCACACATTGTAAATCAGCAAACTACCCTTGAATGGTGGCTCCCCCCCCTGCTCGAAGACTTGTATCTACCGCTCGAAGCATCAGCTGCAGCACAGTATCTGATCGCACAACAGGCACCTAATCAAGCGCTGTTACTTACAGAACACCTTGATATCGAAGGTCAGAAATGTGCGCAGGAATTGCGGGATCAACTGCGTCGGCAGACAGAAGCCAAAGAGAACGAACTGCTTGGTCTTGGAGGCGAAATCGAGGATTTGAGACAGGCCCGTGATCTTGGCCGCTGGGCAGCTGTTCTGACCGCCCTTGATGAGAGATACATCTCTTTGCGCCAACAAAAGGAGGCTGAAGAACAAGCGCGTGATGCGGAAATTGATCGGCTTTTCGGGCGGCTACGCGATCTTGATGAACTTGTCTCCGATCTCAGGAATCAGATGCCAAGAGAGGCATGGGCACTTCTTAATGACTCTCTAGACGCTGCGCGACAATGTGTTCGAGAAGCAACACATACCAGCGAGGTCAAAGAATTCCTAAGCGAGCTTGAATACCGGATTCAACATCAATCATGGGCTATCTCAGATCTTCAGGCTTCATACTCCGAATTTGTAACGGGATTAGCGGGCACAGACACTATCCATTCTGATGGGCTGACAGCCGAAGAAGTGCTTGAGCACTTGGAAAACGCAGAGATAGACTATCTTGGGATTCAACGCGATGGGCCCAACTCTCTTGCTGATACACAGATCGCGACCCGAATTGAACTACTGAGGAACTGGATTCAACTCAAGTCAATCCGTCACAGTCTTTCGGGGGGATTGTCGCGCAAGGAAACAGGAGTCATCCGCGGACTATACCGCTATTTTGCTCAGATGGTTGCAATGAAACACGGTACAGATCCGCGAGGAGAACCTCTTGAGTACTCAGATCCCCTACCGGTCTCCGTCTGGCGCCTCACGTACCCCAAAACACGAGTGCTTGACGATGACTGCTTGCTTGCTGTTCTACCGGGGCAACTCAATCCCACTATTATTAAGGACTTCGAAGATGTCCTGGATGAAAAAGGTTGGCTAGATCGATATGGATACGGGTTCGTCATACTTTTCGTTCCGAAATGCAATGAATCGATATACAGCCGCCTCACGAAGGATTATCAAGGTCGTGGCTTAGTCCTAATTGATGAGCCTACCTTGCTTCGAATTGTCCTGGCTGAGCGTGACGAGACTAACCCGGTGGGGTTACTCCGTCCTATAATGCTCAACTCCAAGCCCGTTGAGAATATTGACATATTCAAGGTCAATCAGTTGGTGGACCAGCGTGCGTCAATCTTCGTTGGTCGTGACCGTCTGATCCAGGGATTGGTTACGAGTGGTGACAACTACGCGATTTTCGGAGGACGACGCATTGGGAAGAGCTCAGTCCTTAACGCTGTTAGGGAGCGTGCAACGAGGAAAGGTACTGAAGTTCTCTGGTTCTCGTTTGAGGGTGAGAGCGATTGCCGTGATAATGCAATTGCCGCTCGCATAGCTGATGAAATTGCTTTACCAAGTAGTGTTCGGTCAACCCAGGATTTTAAGAACGCGCTTCAGGATCGGCTGGAAAACAATCCGGATTTCCAGTTGCTAATGCTCTTGGATGAAATCGACCGCTACATCGAAGCTAATCGGTCGCGCCATCTCCTCATCGAGACAGTGCGTACCTTGACCGAATCTTATCCATCCCGTCTACGAGTTATTGTCTCCGGATTTATGCGTCTTTATGAATGTCTCCAGGGGCAAGGGCCGTATACTCCTACTAGTGATCCCTGGCAAAGAATGTTTAACCGCGAACTGATGAAGAACCTGCAAGCCACTGCGGCTGAGCGAATAGTCAAAGAGGGATTTCGAGAAATCCTGGGGTGGAATTTCGAGAGTCGCAGTATCCCGCAACGAGTTGTGGAAATGACAGGCGGACATCCAGCCTTTGTTCAGAAATTCTGCTCGTTGGTGCAACAGAGAGTTGGAGTTCGTGGCGATCGTACGGTCAGAATGAGTGATCTGCAAGCAGTCTTTGACGATGACAATCCAGACGATTCCTACATCGCATTTGTGAAAGGGACTCTGGGGCTGAATCTCAATCCAATAGACCGCTACCTAACGATCTGGCTGGCAGCAACTGAAGGGACGTCAAGTTTCACTGTCGAGCGACTGAAGAAGTTGATGTCTGAGATTGGCATAAGTATACCGGAAGACTATTTGGATGACAGCCTTGATCGTCTAAAGGCAACAAGTGTCATTATCGAGACTACGCCCGGTCTATACGAATTCACTGTGCCGGACTACCCGGAGATACTCCAAAGACTTGGGTCAACTCGGCAGCTTTCAACGCTCGAAGAAGAAGTGAGAAGTCTAGTAGATGACTGATGTGAAGCGCCTAACCGAAAAGGTTGTGCAGGGATTCAAGGCAAATAAAACCTCATCTGTTTTCATCAATGGAGCGCCAGAGTCCGGCTGTCCCTTTATCCTCGATCAACTAGCACAAGCACTTCCGGTCGAGATTCAAAGGCTGTACCTGCTAGGACCATACACTATTAGTATTAGCAATATAGATAAATTACCTAAACTTATTGCCACAGACCTTTGGGAAGCGGGCTTTGCTTCGAGTGACCTAAGGAGTGATTATCCTGGCGGTCTTCACGAGGCTTGGAAGGATTTCTCTTCAAGGGTAGAAGTTGGTCAGCGCCAGTCATTCCTTGTAATGGTGGATCTGTTAGAAACACACCTTCCAGGCTACATCAAGCCATTGGCAAGTCTATTCTCGGCTGTGCGTTTCCTGGAAAGTCGACCTTTTGATCACGAATTCGGACTGTACCATGTAATTTCTGGTTTCTGGAATCCCATACTTTTGGGTCGCCACTACGAGGATTTGGGCGTGTCATTTCCATACACAGTTGGCGAGAATTACCACATTTGGGAAGGAGCAGACGAAATTGGCAAACTGTGGCCGCTAAGTGGTAATGAGATATCCACGTGGGAGTCCCTACTTACCGAAATCAGCGGTGGGCATCTGGGCGTACTGAGCGAGCTTCGAAGTGCTCTGGGCGAAAGTAAAATCACTTTCGACAACGTCATAAGGGCCCTGGACAACATCGCGCAGGACGGTCCATCCGCTAGAAGTCTAGTCAATCTGTGGGGCGATTTTTTGCCGGATATCCATGCTGCGCTTCAACACCTCTTGGCGAATCGTGTCATTCACCTTAACCGGTCAAGCCAGTATCAGGAACTAATGCGTGCTGCGGGTATCGCAAAAATTGAGAAGATCGGTAGCCGATATTTCCTTGGAATAAAGTCATGGTTTATCGAGCGGGTCTTTGCTTATCATGGCGAGGAACTAGGATTTGACCCAAAGTGGGTGAGAGACACTCTGTTGGACGATCCACTACCTCAACTGCTCTCATTTAATAGTTGCGCTTATCAGCTTTTGAACGACGTTGAAACAAAAGTGAGGCAGTTCGTTAGCGTTTGCTTGCGCCAAAGCAACACCACAGAGCAACATGTCCTGAAAGGGCGAGTTCGTAGAGAAAAAAGAAACGGCTACGAGATAGAAGATGCCTACCAACGTGCGACAATCTGGAAAGCCCAGAGCTCAGACAAAGGGTTACATACTCAAAACAATCCGCTAATAACGTACTGCTCAACAACTGATCTGGCTGAACTCACTCGCGACATTGGAATCGAACAGAATCGCCAGGAATGGATCGAGGTCGCAGATTTGCTCGACAAATTGGTACCTATTAGAAATGCGGTGATGCACAATCAACTCATTGACGAAACGACATTAGAGCTTCTGTTCTCGCTTCAAGAACACATATATTCTCTGCTCGGGAACTCTAGCTGAACATGATTGGATTTATAATAACCTCCAAGATTGCTTGAATGGTAGAAACCTACTTGGAGTAAGGGAGGCTGTACTGCGCGAGCCAGAATCGCAAACACCAATTGGCATCCTTGATTCTTCGGAGCGCTCCGCGGGCCGAACACATCAGCCCGTTTTTGTTTTCGAGAACGGTTCTCCGTGCCGCCCCTGCCCCTTCGTAGGATGCCCGCAGAGAGGGTAGGGGGCAATTGGGCGCTGTCTCTTGGTTCTGCGCCAATATGCAACTATCCTATAATCAAAGAAAAACTGCGGAGAATGATTATGAGCAGCCGAACAACGCCTGGCCTCGGCATTGCGGACATCATTGGAGCGCATCGCAGTCAGATTCTGCAGCTCGCCGCTAAGCATGGTGCGTTCAATGTACGCGTCTTCGGCTCGATAGCGCGTGGCGAGGGGACCGCGGACAGCGACATCGATCTGCTCGTTGCCTTCAAGCCCAACTATCGGCTGTGGGACAAGATTGCGCTCAAGCAGGATATCGAAAACTTGCTCGGGCGCAAAGTGGACATTATTCATCAAGACTTCATTCGTGAAGAGATAGCGCCCGACATCTTGAAGGACGCCGTACCGCTGTGAAGAGTCACCGACTCTATCTAACCGACATCTTGGACCGCATTCACCGGATCGAGGTGGCCTCAGCTAGCGGGCGCGAGGCGTTTTTCGAGTCATTTGTGATTCAGGATGCGATCATTCGCAGTTTCGAGGTAATCGGCGAAGCGGTGAAAGGCTTGCCACCAGAGATGACGGCTGCACATCCAGCTATTCCCTGGCGGCAAATTGCCGGCTTTCGCGACGTGCTCATCCACAACTATGAACGCATAGACCTTGCTGAAGTCTGGCGGATCGCAGTTGAAGATGTGCCACCGCTCCGTCAAGCGGTCGAGGCGATGCTGGCAAGCCTGCATGCAACCACTGACGAGACGGAGTAGTGCCCGGAAAGCAGCTAGCTGAGATGCAGATCAACACTCTTCATACACGGCAACCGTTCCGCGGGATGATACTAGCCCGCGTTTTGTTTCCCAGAACCGTTTTGAATCGCTACGAGACCTTAAGCGACGGCGTGTATCACTTCCTTCGGGGCAATCGGGCGAACCTGTCCTGCTTCAACGGTTATCACATCTAGCGTCTGCAGCGCGGCCCTGAATAGAGACCGGAACACGGTCGTGCATACTTCCGGTAGAGAACGGTTCTCGCGCCGGCCCAGCGCACTTCTAGGATGCATGCAGAGGGTAGGGGGCAATTGGAATGGAAGCCAGATGCGGCACGCTTACCGGGTTCGTGCACGTTGGCTAGATTCTCTGCCTGTTTTGCGAGCCAACTAGCCATTCAAACTCATTACTAACCCCAGCGGGCGAATTAGAACGCATAATCGATTTACGGGGAGTTGACAGAGAGTGAGTTGCACGTGGCAAAGCAACCGAAGCTTGTTCAACCCTACACTGTTTGGTGTGCTCAGTGCGGGCGCAAGATGACATGCAAAGGTGAGACGAGCCGTGAGGCCGCTGAGTTTGCACGCAGTCGCGGATGGGTCAGCGGCGCTCACGAGTGGTTCTGTCCGGAGTGTGAGGCGCGCAGTGCACGCAAGTGACGACACAGTTATTTGCAGCACGAAAAATCCGACTAGTACATTAGGGCACAAAAAGGGCCAGGGATAGGGTAGAATAGGCAACCTCAGAAAAGGAGGATGTCATGCCTGGACCCCAGCCCGAACCCATTGAATTGAGCGACAAAGCGCGACGGGACTTAGAAAAGTTGGCTGCCCGCCACACAACGGGCCAACAAAAAGCGCAGCGCGCCCGGATCATCTTGAAAGCCGCTGAGGGCAAGAACAATGCGGAAATCGCGCGAGAACTGAAGCAATCCATTGACATGGTGCGGTTATGGCGGCGACGGTGGCACGAGCTTGAACCGATAGCCTGGGATGACCTGAGTGCCGAGGAACGGCTGGACGACTTGCCACGACCCGGTGCGCCCTCTCGGTTGACAGCGGACTAGATCTGCCAGATCGAGCAGTTGGCGTGTGAAGCGCCAGAGAAAGCCGGACGACCCATCAGCCAGTGGACAGGCCGCGAGATAGCGAGTGAGTTGATAGCGCGCGGCATTGTGGAGACGATCTCAGCACGCCATGCCACACGCTTGCTCAAAAAGGGGGATTGCAGCCGCACTTGATGCGCTACTGGCTGAACGCCGAACCCGATCCGCAGTCGGACGAGAAAATAGCCGACATCAATCATTGGTATCAAACGGCTCAGGAACGGGCTAAACGAGGAGAAATGATGGTCAGTACCGATGAAATGACGGGGGTACAAGCCCTGGAACCGAAGCATCCCGACCTGCCCATGCTTCCGGGACATGTGCTGCGCCGGGAGTTCGAGTACATCCGGCATGGCACGCTGTCGTTCATCGTCAACTTCCATGTCGCCGATGGCAAGATCGGACAAGTCTCGGCTGGCCCCACGCGCAAGGAAGAAGATTTTTTCGCTCATATCCGGCGCACGGTTGAGGCTGACCCGCACATCGTGCAATGGCATTTCATCGTGGACAATCTCAATATTCATCAGTCCGAATCCCTGGTTCGTTATGTCGCCGACGAGTCCGACCTGGACATTGACCTGGGTGTTAAAGGGAAATCGGGCATTCTGGCTTCGATGCAGAGCCGTGCTGCTTTTCTCTCTGACCCCAGCCATCGCATTGTGTTTCACTCTACGCCTACACACGCTTCCTGGATGAACCAGATTGAGATTTGGTTCAGCATTCTGATGCGTAAGCTGCTTAAACGCGGCATCTTTACCTCGGTCGTGGATCTCAAAGCGAAAGTCCTGGCCTTTGTCGACTATTTCAACCGGACGATGGCAAAGCCTTTTCGTTGGACTTATCAAGGCAAAGCGCTTGCCGCTTAACCATTGGCTCTTTTGAGCCTCAGTGTACTAGCGTCGGGCTTGCAGTCAGAAACACCCTCACAGATAGCTGGAGTAGGTCGAACTCCTCGCCGCCGAGTGGGCGATGGTGGCGCCGTAGAAGCGGCTGCGCATTGAGGAACGTTCCGCGGGCTGACCTCGGCCCGCGTTTTGTTTTCCCAGAACCGTTCTGAGCCACCGGTCAACTCGCCTCTTTTTGGGCACCCATAGACAGATAAGGGCGCTATGGGTCGAACCAGCCTATCAGCCCCCCCCAAACAACAAGACTGTGCAGCTACGTAGAACGGACTTAGCCTTTTTCCGCCCCTGCAGTGAGGCCAGCCGTGAGATATTGCTGCGCGAACAACCCAATCACAAATACTGGAATAATCGTTACCATCGCGATCGCCGATAAGCCACCCCAGTTGACACCGTATTCGCCATAAGCCACCTCCGAAATTGCAACCGGCAACGTTTTTGACTCGGCCGATTTTGTAAAGACCAATGGAATCAAGAACGAGTTCCAGATCGTCAGGAAGGTAATGGTGATCGTGCTAGCAATGGCGGGCCAGGAGATCGGCAGAATAATTCGCAGCAAAACACCTATTGATGAACATCCGTCGATCGTAGCCGCCTCCGCAATGGAGACAGGCACATCATCGAAGAACGTTTTAAGCAGCCATGTCGCCAGAGGAAATGCCATGGCTGCCATCATTAGCAAAACACCGATCCGTGTGTCGTAAAGCCCATATGACTGCATCAGGAAATAGAGTGGGATGATGATAGCGATTTCCGGCACCATACGGGCGATGATAATGAAAATCATCAGCGGGTTCTTAGCGCGATAGCGGAAGAACTTGGAGTAGGCATAGCCCGACGCAATCGCCAGGACCATCACCAGCAATGTGCCGCCGACGCCAATGAACAGACTATTTTGCGCGTAGTAACGATAGTCGCCTTCGAGGATAGTTTTCGTGTAATTGTCGAAATTCAAGCCGCTCGGCAAAATGCGAGGCGGAAAAGCCAGCGTTTCCTGCTCGGTCTTTAGGGATGTCAATAGAACCCAAACGATTGGCACCAGCGTATAAAGTGCCAGCAAAACGGCTGCACCGTAAATCAAGACAGAACGGAGTTTCAGCCGGGCCATTTAATCCTCCCGCCGCAGAATCAACCAGATGTAGCCAATACTCATCACGAACGACAGCAGAAAAATAACGGTCGTGGCGGCTGACCCAAAGCCCATGCGAAAGCCAAGCATCGATTTTTTATACGCATAGGTCGCGAGAACTTCGGTGGAGCTCGCCGGTCCACCGCGCGTCATGACCCAGACAGCGTCAAAGAAGCGCAGCGCGATCATCGTGCGCATCAGCAGTGCAACCGACGCCGACGGCTTCAAGAGGGGGAGCGTGATATGCCGGAAACTGCGCAGCGCATCTGCTCCGTCGATACGCGCTGCTTCATACAGGCTCTCAGGGATGTTCTGTAGTCCGGCCAGGAGCACAAGCATGACGAATGGGGTGGACTGCCACACGTCTACAAAGATAAGCACTGGAAGCGCCAAGTCCGTCGAGCTCAGCCACGCAATCGGCTTTGAGATCAGCCCCACTTTGACCAGACCATAGTTCAGGATGCCATAAGTCCCGTTGAGCATCCACGCCCACACAAATGCGGTTACTACGGGCGGCATCATCCACGGCAGCAGCGCGATCCCCCTAAGCACATTCCGCCCTTTGAAGTTCTGGTGCAGCAAGAGCGCAATCATCAGCCCGATCACAAATTCAAGCGCAAGCGAGACGATGACAAAGATCAGAGTGTGCTGGAAGGCGCCGATAAACATAGGATCGTCAAAAAGGGCTTTGTAGTTTTCAAATCCGATGTATTCGGGCGGGCTAAAAGAAGACAGGTTGTATTTGTGCAGACTGAGGTAAAAGCCACGCCCAATCGGATATGCCAGAATGACTGCGAGCAGCAGCAATCCGGGCAGCGCGTACAGGTATGGAGCTAATCTTCGCGCCATGTGCCGTCCAATCCGGGGTCTGAACTAATTAATGCCAGAGAAAGGCTGGAGAGAGGCAGCCACCACCTCTCCAGCACCCAAATGACTGTGGCTATACGCTTACTCAGCCAGCAGCGCAGAAATCTG
>Ga0134095_1001142_pt1 | contig 19765 bp, 24 predicted proteins | sample 6_2taG_FD_94449 | JGI IMG/M metagenome (GOLD analysis project Ga0134095, IMG submission 94449) | Switchgrass degrading microbial communities from high solid loading bioreactors in New Hampshire, USA - 6_20_20_110_A2 metaG | ecosystem: Engineered > Bioreactor > Semi-continuous > Anaerobic >... | reverse complement strand
CAATTCCGACTTCCTCATGATAGTTTTTCAATAAATTAGCTATTGCCATGACAAAATTTCCTTCTTTACAACTCTCTACATCAGGTATATTTGCTTTTATAACGTTTATCGCTGGATTTGGGAATATTGTTATTATTGTATCTCTTATAAAAAGTCTTTAATATCAAATTTCTAATTTTTTCTCCCAATAATGTATAAACAAGGGACAGAAAGTGTTCATCTTAAATTGAAAGAATAAGGGAAAGAAACATAATTCAATCAGTTGGAAGTGTTACATCGAAATAATACAATAATAATCCTTCAAGATATACTCTCTTTCTTGTAACAACATTATTACGCATACAGGACTTTCAGTGTTCTGAACAAGTAGATGGCATTACAATTTTTATATATTTTTTAAAATTATATGCGTTCTTGATATAATCGGATAAATTATAGCGATTGATTTCAAATTTATTTTATACTTAAAAAAATGGATATTTTTGAATTAACTTTCACTCTTTCTCAGAGATTTAGCATTATTGCTACAGTTGCTTTTATTATTTCGAGGATGCATGCATTAGGAAGAGTTCTTTCGCGGAAACCTTCCAATAAAGATAAAATTATTCTGGCACTCGTTTTTGGTGGACTTGGAGTCCTTGGAACATTTGGAGCAGTGCACATTAACGGTGCTCTTGCAAATTCAAGAGTGGTTGGTGTTATGGTCGCGGGGTTATTAGGAGGACCTTTTGTTGGAGCTGGCGCAGGACTCATTGCTGGTATTCATAGATATTTTATTGGTGGATTTACAGCATTTTCATGTGGACTGGCGGCAGTGGTCGAGGGATTGCTTGGTGGAATTATCTATAAATACTGGAAAAAGGGATTTATTCCATGGCATGTAGCATGGTTAGCAGGTTTTGTGGGAGAGATTGTTCAGATGATTATTATTCTTACATTTTCTACTCCCTTTTCAGAAGCATTAGAACTTGTTAAATTTATCGCAATTCCCATGATTACTGTGAATTCTACTGGTGTAGCAATTTTTATGCTCATTATAAAATCAGCAGTTGAACATCAGGAAAGAGTTGCAGCAATGCAGGCAAGAGCCACTCTAAATATTACAAACTTAATTCTTCCCCGTCTAAGACAGGGATTAAGTGAATATTCTGCCACAGAGATAGCAAAAAACATACTTAATAGTCTAGGGGTTGCAGCAGTGGCAATTACTGATAACAAAAAAATTCTCGCACATGTTGGTATCGGAAGTGATCATCATCATTCCGGGCATACATTGCTTACACAGGCAACAATAAATGCTATTAATACAGGCGAAATTCAGATTGCAAATAAAAAAGAGGAAATAGGTTGCAGCAGTCCTAAATGTAAATTAAGCTCAGCTGTAATTGTACCTTTAAAAAAACGTAATGAAACAATAGGAACACTTAAACTTTATCATGAAAGAGAAAATAGCATTACATCTGTTGACCTCGAGGTCGCAAGAGGTCTTGCTCATATATTTTCAACTCAGCTTGAAATTGTCGAATTAGAGACACTTGCCAGACTTAAAACAGAGGCAGAGCTTAAATCCCTTCAGGCACAAATTCATCCACATTTTATATTTAATGCATTGAATACGATAATATCTCTGATTAGAATTGATCCAAATAAAGCTAAAAACCTCCTTATAAATTTAGCTACATTTTTACGATATAGTTTAAAGAAAGAAAGAGAAATTTCACTTAAAGAAGAGCTTTCATATGTTGAAGCTTATCTATCTATTGAACAAGCTCGTTATAGGGATAAGTTAACAGTAAATTATTGCATAGATACTGCGGTTGATCTCAATACTCCATTACCACCATTTACAATTCAACCACTTGTTGAGAATTCTATTAAGCACGGACTAAAATCCAAACTTGAAGGTGGTGAAATTTTAATAAGTATTTATGATGAAAATGAAAATACTGTAATTTCTGTTGAAGACAACGGCATCGGACTTAATAATGAACATAAAACAGAAAAGAAAAGTACAGGCTTAGGGTTATATCTTGTTAATGAAAGACTTAGAAGATTTTATGGCAATGAAAGTACTCTTAATATAGAAAGCTATCCTCGTTTAGGAACAAAAATAACCTTTAAAATCCCTAAAAGATTTGTTTACCATGATGTTTTCAGCTATAGTAGCTGATGATGAACCTTATGCAAGGGAAGAATTAATTTATATTCTTTCTCAATTTTCATCATGCAAGGTGCTGGCTCAGGCTGGTAGTGCATCAGACTGTATATCAGTGTATTCAAAGATGAAATCAGATGTAGTCTTCCTTGATATTGAAATGCCTGATATGTCAGGAATTGAAACAGCAAAAATACTTCTCAAATTTAATGATCCTCCATTGATTATTTTTGCAACAGCTTATGATGATTATGCTGTTGAGGCTTTTGAACTTGGAGCTCTGGATTATATTCTTAAACCATTTGAAGAAAAAAGGATAACAAAAACTATCATGAGAATAGAGAGTCTTAAAAATAATAAAACTGAATGGACACAGGCAGTCAATAAACTGTCTCAATTTCTTGAAAGAAAAAGAGTGTTTAAAAAGCTTCCTGTTCAACAGAATGAAGGTGTAATAAGTTTTATTCCTTATAATGAAATTTTGTATTGCGAAGCATTTGAAGGAGGAGTAAAAGTATTCAGTTTAAAAAATGAATACTACTTCGATGGAACTCTATCAGAGCTGGAAGCCAGGCTTAAAGAAGAAGGTTTTATGCGAGTTCACAAAAGCTATATTGTGAATTTAAAAAGAATTGAAGCAGTGTTGCCATGGTTTAAAGGTACCTACTGGCTTATAATAGAAGGCAAACACTGTCAGATTCCAGTGAGCAAAGCTATGATTAAAGAACTTAAAGACATTTTAGGATTAAAGTTTAACTGTTAATTTCCATTCAAATTCTATCATTTCCATTCATATAAAAATTTTCTCTTTTTATCCTTATGTAATTGTTAATATCCTTTTTAAGTTGTAAAATTTTTTAGAAAAAATAAAAAGGAGGTGTATTTTTATGCATGCTTTAATCCTGGTGATTATTGCAGCTCTTGTATTTGTCCTTGCTTACAGGTTTTACAGCGCTTTTATTGCTGCAAAAGTTCTTGCTCTTGATCCAAATCGTCCAACACCTGCAGTTAAATTGAATGACGGAAGAGACTATGTCCCTACAAATAAATGGCTTATTTTTGGACACCACTTTGCAGCAATAGCTGGCGCTGGACCATTGATCGGACCAGTTCTTGCAGCTCAGTTTGGATATCTTCCAGGGTTCTTATGGATTTTAATTGGAGGAGTTTTCGCAGGTGCTGTACATGATATGGTTGTTCTTTTTGCATCAGTAAGACACAATGGAAAATCTCTTGCTGAAGTAGCAAAAGCACAAATAGGACCTTTTTCTTACTGGCTTGTTCTGGTTGCTACATTATTTTTATTAATAATTGTTCTTGCAGGTGCATCAATATCTGTTGTCAATGCTCTATTTCACAGCCCTTGGGGTACTTTTACTGTTGGGATTACTATTCCCATTGCCTTATTTATTGGTATGTATCTTAAATGGTTAAGACCTGGCAAGATTGCCGAGGCGAGTGTTATAGGAGTGATACTTATAATATTAGCAGTTGTTCTTGGTCCTGTAATTAAAGATTCTTCTTTAGCACCATTTTTTACTTTTGAGAAAAAAGATATCTCACTATTTGTAACAATTTACGGATTTATTGCTGCTGTTTTACCAGTATGGTTACTCCTTGTTCCGAGAGATTATCTCAGTTCCTACATGAAATTTGGTACTATGTTGCTACTTGCAATTGGAGTTATTCTTGTCAATCCTTTGATTCAAATGCCTCCAACAACACAGTTTGTTTCAGGTGGAGGACCTGTAATCCCGGGTAAAGTCTGGCCATTTGTTTTTATCACAATAGCATGTGGTGCTATTTCAGGTTTTCACTCTCTTGTATCATCAGGAACAACCCCCAAAATGGTTACAAATGAAAGAGATATCAGACCAATTGGTTATGGGGCAATGCTTACAGAGAGCTTTGTTGCATTGATGGCATTAATTGCAGCAACAGTACTTCCTACAGCAGACTACTTTGCAATCAATAGCCCTCCAGCACTGTTTCAAAAGCTCGGGATGCAAGTACAGGATCTTCCTTATCTTTCAGCACTTGTGGGAGAAGAGCTTGCAGGTCGTCCAGGTGGTGCGGTTTCTCTTGCAGTTGGAATGGCAGATATATTCTCAAGAATTGGTGGATTGAGACATCTTATGAGTTACTGGTATCACTTTGCAATTATGTTTGAAGCTCTCTTTATTCTTACACTTATTGACGCTGGAACAAGAGTTGGACGATATCTTATGCAGGAAATCGGTGGAGTTGTTTACCCAAAATTGAGAGATTATACCTGGTGGCCAGGTGTTATTGTAACAAGTGGAATATTTAGTTTTTGCTGGGGATATTTACTTTATACAGGAACTATTTCAACAATATGGCCACTTTTCGGAGTAAATAATCAGCTTCTTGGTGGTATGGCTTTAGCAATATCTACAACATTTCTTCTGAGACTTGGTAAGGCTAAATATATATGGATAACAGTGATTCCTATGGCTTTTCTTTTGATTACTACAATTGTTGCTGGATATCAAAATATTGTAAATAACTATTTACCAAAACATAACTATTTACTCGCTGGAATTTCTGTGGTTATGATAATAATGGTTGTCTTGATTGTAGCGGACTCGATCAGAGTATGGCTAGGTATTTTAAGCGGTAAAATGCCTTTAATAAAAGATACTGAAGAGGCTTCTGTTGCACAGAATGCCCCAACAAAATATTTATCAGAATAATACAAAAACAGGTGGTTGTAGCCAACCACCTGTTTTTCTCAAAAATATTTTTTAAACCAGAAAACATTTCTTATCAGCTAGAATATCTACCACAAGGCAGGAGCATGGACAACATAACATTTTAGAGGTGTCTGTCCTTTTGCCTTTAATCCATGAAGTTCTTTAGCTCCTATGGCTAGAATATCACCTTTTTTAACTATTTGCCAGTTGTTTTCTATATATATTTCACCTTCCCCCTCAACTATAAATATACTGTCTACTTCCTTTTCATGAGTATGTAAAGGTATTTCAACACCAGGATCAAGTTCCATTATAATGATACTTAATTCTGGATGTTTTTCTTTTGTAATTACATAACCTACCTTCACTCCACTGAATTTTTGATGAGGCTGCATTGGTAATTCATTTAAACTGATTTTCACTGCCATAACTGTCCTCCTTTATTTTTCAAGTTGCATTAAAGCAACATTTTCAATGTGGTATGTCTGAGGAAACATATCAACAGGTTGAACTTCCACAAGTCTATAACCTCTCTCTTTTAAATATTTCAAATCTCTTGCTAAAGTTGAAGGCTCACAGGATACGTAGATAACTTTTTTAATTTGCTTTTGCGCAATTGCCTCAAGCACTTCTTTCATACATCCAACTCTTGGAGGATCAATCACTATAACATTTCCATTAATATTAGGCTCAAACAATGCCTCTTCGGTTTTTTTACATAGATAGGATATGTTATCAAATTTTTTTATGTTTATCTGCGCATCCTTAAAAGCTGAGCGACTCTCTTCTATGGCAATCACTCTCTCAGCCCTTTCAGCAAGAAATACCGTAAATGTTCCCACACCTGCGTATGCATCTATAATTATTCTGTCTTCTGGATTGATATAGCTTAATACAACTTCAATTAATTTCTGAGCCTGGTAAGTATTTACCTGAAAAAAAGATGGTGCTGAGATCATGAATTCTCTGTCAAGAATTTTTTCAAAATAAAATTTCTGCCCTGTTTCTATTTCCTCTGTATTAATTTCAGGTTGAACAAGCAACTGTCCGGTATTTATCCCGTATCTTATTGTAATATTGTGAGTTTTTCTTTTTGGCGATTTTCTCTGTATAATTGAAAGAATCCTGTTTATACTATCATGCATTATATGGCAGTATTCAACCTTGATAAATTTGTGCGAACCTCTTATTTTAAAGCCTAAAAGCTTTTGTGTGTTTATAGAAAAGTCTGCCCTGTTACGGTAGTTATAAGGATTGTCCGCTTTGATTGTAATTTCTGTAAAATCCTCCGGATTTTCAAATCCTCCAATCCTTTTCAACTGTTCCATTAAAACTATTTCTTTGAGTTTTGTCTGATAGCTGTATGCAATATGCTGAAAACTACAACCCCCGCATATTCCAAAAATTTTACACTGAGGAGTTTCTCTAAAAAAAGAAGGATTTATCACTTCAACTAATTCTGCTCGAAAGTAGTCTCCTTCATCTTTTATGATTTTGGCTTTAACAGTTTCTCCAGGTATTGCATATGGAACAAAGACAATTTTACCATTATGTTTTCCAATGGCTTCTCCGAGATGAGCTATTCCCGTAAGAGTAAGTTCCACAACATTCATAATGAATTCTCAAAACATGGAATACATAAAATATTTCCATTCAGTAATCTTGCTTTAGCCTCTGCAACTTTTTCTCCGCAGTACTGGCATCTTACACTCTTGAATACCCTTGCTTCTTTTGGAGGAATAATATCAGGATATGTTATTTTTAAAATCTCATTTTTCGGTGCTTCAAGAATACGATTTATTTTTTCTGTTTTTCTGCGATTTATAAAATTTGTAACCTCTGATGACCTTTCACCTTTCACAAATCTCAGCCATAGTGCTTTTTCTTCTTCTGTTTCTTTATAATCAAAATCAACCGAGATTCTTATAGCTCTGCCTGTTTTTCTGTCAATGAAGGGATAAACCTGCTTTCCATAGTCTTTAAATATTAAGTTACCCTTTCCAAATGTGCATCCAGTAATTACCTGTACTGCGTCAACTGCGCATGAATCATTCTCTACAATGCATACAATCTCTTCATCTTCACTGTGTTTTAAGGAAAACTCCTCTAATGCAGCCATTGCAGCTCTATATCCTAAAGCAAGTCCTGGGCAGCTATGTCCGTGAAAAACTACTACATCGTTAAATTTCATCGTTTGCTCCTTCAAATTTGGTAATTATTGCTTTATAACCTTCTTTCCCCATCTCTTTAGCTATATTATATGCTTCATCGTAGTTTGAAAACTTGCCAACCCGTACTCTGTAGAATATTTCACCCTTAACATTTGCTTTGTATATATAAACATTATCATATCTGAGGCTTAATGCCTGTTTGAGTCTCAAGGCATTGTCAATTTCTTTGAAAGCACCAACCTGAATTGTTGCAGGACCTGAAAGAGGACTATATTTTACATATTTTACATACCTAGATTCTCTTCCAACAGGGTCCATTAAAACTTCTGTAACTCCGGGCCCTATTAAGCCAATCTTTTTTGCTGCAGCATAAGATAAATCAATGTCTCTTCCCGGAATAAAAGGGCCTCTGTCATTTACAGTGCATACAACGTCTTTATTATTACTTAGATTAACAACTCTTAATTTTGTCCCGAATGGATATTCTTTGTGCGCACATGTGTAGTCATACATGTTGTATATTTCTCCTGATGCTGTTGGCTTTCCATGAAAATCAGGGCCATACCATGATGCAGTACCTCTTTTCGCACCCTCTGGAATATATTCAATAGAAGGAGGCCTTTGTGGAGCACATGAAAACATCAGTGAAACAGAAATCATCAAAAATATGATCTTAGTTTTAAAGAATATATCTGCTGAGATCTTCACTTTTAAGGATTTCATTAAGTTTATCTCTTACCATCCTGGCATCAATAATAATTTTCTGCCCTTTTAAATCCGAAGCATTGAATGAAATATCCTCCAGAAGTTTCTCCATAACAGTATGAAGCCTTCTGGCACCGATATTTTCTGTCTTTTCATTTACTTCCTGAGAAATCTCTGCTATCTCTGCAATAGCATCAGGGGTGAATTCAAGCTCTACGCCTTCTGTGGCTAAAAGAGCAATATATTGTTTTATAAGAGCATTATCAGGTTCTGTAAGAATTCTTATAAATTCTTCTTTGCCAAGTGAACTTAACTCCACTCTTATAGGAAATCTTCCCTGAAGCTCTGGCACCAGATCACTTGGTTTTGCAATATGAAAAGCACCTGCGGCAATAAATAAAATATGGTCAGTTCTTACGGGGCCATATTTTGTTGTAACAGTTGAACCTTCTACAATTGGCAGTAAATCCCTTTGCACACCTTCACGAGATACATCAGGACCGTAGGAACTGCCACGAGAAGCAATTTTATCAATTTCATCTATAAAAACGATACCAGTCTGTTCAACTCTTTCAATTGCTTCCTTTGTAACTTTTTCCATATCAATCAACTTTCCTGCCTCTTCCTGTGTGAATAGATTAAGAGCCTCTGAAATCTTTACTTTTTTCCTTTTAACCTTTTCAGGAAGAAAGCTTCCAAGCATCTCTTTAAGATTAATCTCAATCTCCTCCATTGCAACATTTGAGATTATGCCAAACGGCACAACCTTTTCCTTTAAATCAACTTCAATATATCTATCATCAAGAACTCCTTCTCTGAGTTGTTTTCTTAATTTTTCTCTTGTTTCTTTATATCTTGATTTTTCTTCTGTGACATCCGAATCTTTACTGTATCCTGGCTGAGGTAATAAGATATCCAGGACTCTTTCTTCTGCCATCTGTTTTGCTTTTTCCTGAACTCTTTTAGTATGTTCTTGCTTAATCATATTCATAGCTATCTCCGTAATATCTCTGATTATTGATTCAACATCTCTTCCAACATAACCAACCTCTGTGAATTTTGATGCTTCAACTTTTACAAAAGGAGCATTAACAAGTCTTGCAAGCCTTCTTGCAATCTCTGTTTTACCAACTCCTGTTGGACCTATCATCAGAATATTCTTTGGTAAAACTTCATCACGTAACTCTTTGGGAAGTAACTGTCTGCGATATCTGTTTCTCAAAGCAATTGCAACAGCTTTTTTTGCCTGTTCCTGTCCTATTATGAATTTATCCAGTTCTTCAACTATCTTTTTAGGTGTAAGATTTTCCATTAGTTTAACTCCTCCACAACTATAATATTGTTTGTATAAATACATATTTTTGATGCTATGTCCATTGCCTTTGTGGTTATTTCTTTTGCACTTAGCATGGTATTTTCATACAACGCTTTTGCTGCTGCATAAGCAAAAGGGCCTCCTGAACCAATTGCAGCTATCTCATCTTCTGGTTCAATGACATCACCATTTCCCGAAATAATTAATATATGTTCTTTATCCGCAACGATAAGTAATGCTTCAAGTCTTCTCAGGATTTTATCTGTTCTCCATTCCTTGGCAAGTTCAACAGCTGCTCTTAAAAGATTTCCCTTATACGAGTCAAGTTTCCCCTCAAATCTCTCAAACAACGTAAAAGCATCGGCTGTGGAACCAGCAAAGCCTGTGAGTACCTGCCCATTATAAAGTCTTCTTATTTTTTTTGCATTGTGTTTAAGCACAGTATTGCCCATTGTAACCTGTCCATCAGATGCCATTATAACTGAGTTGTTTCTTCTTACACATAATACAGTTGTTCCATGAAACTCCATTTAGTCCTCCTTTGAGAGCGGATGTGATCTATCATAAACTTCTATTAAATGTTTTAAGTCTACATGGGTATAAATCTGAGTTGTTGAGAGAGACGAATGTCCGAGTAATTCCTGAATTACCCTTAAGTCAGCACCTTCCATAAGAAGATGGCTTGCAAATGTGTGTCGTAAAACATGAGGAGAGATTTTTTCAATCAATCCAATAGCTCTTGCATGTTTGTCTACAATTCTTCTTACATGTCTGGTGGATAGCCTGTTACCTCTATTATTTATAAATAGAGGGGTTTCATCCACTACAAGTTTTTTCTTAATCCGCAATATCTGTCTTATTGCTAAATACTTTTTCAGGATTTCTTTGGCTTTCTTTCCAATCGGCACTATCCTTTCTTTATTCCCCTTGCCGCGCACTTTTATTAATTCTTCCTTTAAATCTAAATCATCTAAATTTAATCCACATAGCTCGCTTACTCTTATACCACTGCCATAAAGAATTTCAAGAATAGCTCTATCTCGATAAGCAATAAATTTATCTTCAGATGGAGACTCTACAAGCCTGAAAGCATCATCTACAGTCAGAAATTTAGGCAAGGCTCTCTTTATTTTTACTGATGAGATAACTCTTGCTGGATTTATGTCTATGATTTCCTCTGAATAAAGATACAAAAAAAATGACCTCAATGTGGAAAGTTTTCTTGCAACAGTGGTTTTTGTTTTACCTTTAAGTAACTGTTCTGATAGAAAACCTCTAATCAGTATAGGTTCAACTTTTTCTGGCTCTACTTTTACAAAATTGAAAAATTCCTCAAGATCACTTCTATAGGCTCTTAACGTATGAGGTGAATCACCTTTTTGCAGGCTTATATAATTTAAAAAATCGTTTATATAACTTTTAGTTTTGCTCACGCTTAAGAAATATTGTAAAATTCAATAATAAATTAAATCAACACTTTCAAGCTTGACATAAAGGCATATATTAGTTTATAAAATTTTGTTTTATCATTTTAGATTTAAAATAAAGGAGCTTTGAATGGGTAAAATAAAACTTGCAGTTGTTGGTGTTGGAAATTGTGCCAGTGCTCTTATCCAGGGAATTGAATACTATAAAAAACATGGTGTTATAGACCATGTTCCGGGGTTAATGCATTTTAATCTTGGAGGATATTTCCCAGGAGACATAGAGATTGTAGCAGCTTTTGACATAGATGAAAGAAAAGTAAATAAACCAATTCGTGAAGCTATTTTTGCAAAACCAAATTGTACAAAAATATTTTATCCTGATTTACCAGATATACCTGTTAAGGTTTCTATGGGACCTGTACTTGACGGAGTTGCTGATCATATGAAAGATTATCCTGATGACAAAAGATTTATCCCGGCAAAGATAGAGCCTGTAGATGTGGTAAAAATTCTCAAAGAAGCCTGTGCTGACGTAATGGTCAGTTATCTTCCAGTTGGTTCAGAAGAGGCAACAAAATATTATGCACAGGCAGCTCTTGATGCTCATGTTGCGTTTATTAATTGTATTCCTGTATTTATTGCATCAAATAATGAATGGATTAAAAAATTCGAAGAGAAAAATGTACCTATAGTAGGAGATGATGTAAAAAGTCAGATTGGAGCAACTATTGTTCACAGAGCGATAACAAAGCTATGTATGGACAGAGGAGTAAAAATAACAAATACTTATCAGTTAAATGTTGGAGGCAATACAGATTTTCTGAATATGTTAAATCGCAGTAGACTTGCTTCAAAAAAGATTTCAAAAACAGAAGCAGTTACAAGTCAAATATGTCATGATATTACAGCTGATCATGTGCATATTGGTCCATCTGATTATATTCCTTGGTTAAATGATAACAAGATATGTTTTTTAAGAATTGAGGGCGAAATTTTTGGCAATATCCCAATCAATCTTGAGTTAAGGTTAAGTGTAGAGGATTCACCTAATAGTGCAGGTGTAGTTATAGATGCAATAAGATGTTGTAAATTAGCACTTGATAGAGGAGTGGGCGGATTACTTATTTCTCCGTCAGCTTATTTTATGAAACATCCACTTACTCAGTATCCAGACGAGGAAGCAAGAAATATGGTGGAGGAGTTTATAGAAGGCAAGAGGGAAAGATAGCTTTGCTTGGTGAAAGATTCAGCCATTTTTTAGATAAACCTCTCAGTCCTTTAGCCAGAGTCCTTCCGTTTAATCCAAATTTTATTACTTTTCTTGGAATGATAATTACCGCATCTTCAGCATTTTTGATTCCTGTCAGTCTTTTCTGGGGTGGACTTATCATTCTTTTAGGTGGAGTTTTTGATATGCTTGATGGCATTATTGCAAGAGTGAATGGTAAGGTAACCAGATTCGGAGCTTTACTTGATTCAACTCTTGACAGAATTGCAGATGGCTTGATATTTCTTGGTATTGCATTGTATTTTTTTAAAATTTCAGATGACCTCGCTCTTTGTTTTAACCTGTTATGCATGATAGGTTCATTTCTGATTTCATATGTGAGGGCAAGAGCTGAGGGAATCGGAGTTTCCTGTAAGATAGGAATTATAGAACGACCAGAAAGACTTATTTTTCTTGCTTTTGGATGTCTAACAGAATTGCTGTATCCTGTGATTATTATTCTCACAGTGCTGAGCTGGATAACTGTTATTCAGAGAATTATTTATGTAAAAAAGCAGTTAAAAGATTTGCCCGGGTAATATTTAAAATGTTATCCTTTTTAAAAGGAGGCTCAAATGAGTGAAACATTGGTAATTCTTTTAAGTATTGGATATTTTCTTGCTACTCTTAGTCTAATTGCAGCAGTTATTTTTCTCATTGTCGTGGTTGTTGAGTTTAGAAGAGGAATTAATGCATTCAAAGAATTTCTTATTTCTACAAAAATAAAATTAGAACCAGTTCTTGATGAGGCTCATGAATCAATCAAAGGAGTTCGTTCATGCATTGATAATGTTAATGAAGTTACTGAAAAGACAAGACTTCTTTCAGAAACAGTAGAAAAATTTATTTTAATTGTTTCAGAGTTTATTAGCACTTTTGATAAAGTAAAAAGTGCGGTATCTTTAAAAAGAAGTGCTTTAAAAACTGCCATAAGGGTGGCTGCGTCTGTTTTTATTGAAAATCTTAAAAAAAGGAGGTAAATAAGATGGAAGATGACAGAGGATTCAGCACAAAATCGGTATTTTTATCATTTCTCCTTGGTGGAATACTTGGAGCTGGAATGGCACTACTTCTTGCTCCTCAATCTGGAAGAGAAACAAGAGGAAAGATTAAAGAAACAGCTGAAGATGTAAAAGAAAAAGCAGAAGTTTATGTCCAAGAAGCAAAGGGGAAAATAGTCTCTACCCTTGATAAAGCAAAGGAAACACTTGAAGAAAAAAAGTCGGCTCTTACAAAAGCGTTAGAGGCAGGTAAGGAAGCTTATGAAAAAGAAGTTTCCAAGGAAAAGGAACAAGAAGGATAATGCACGAGGCTTCTATAGCTTATGAGTTACTTAATATTGCTACAAGAGAGTGTGGTAGAAACGGATACAGCAAAATTCAATCAATTAAAGTTATCGTTGGCAGGGCATCAGGAGTGATGACTGATGCTCTGCTTTTTGCTTTCAATGTTTTAAAAGAGGGCACCCCTGCTCAAGATGCTGAATTAATTGTTGAGGAAATTCCAGTGAAAGGGCTTTGCAAAGAATGTGGCCACGAGTTCACAAGCAATGAATCCTATCTGGTTGTTGAGTGTCCTTTCTGTGGTAGTTTTTCATTAGAAATAGTCTCTGGAAGAGAGCTTAATATTACAGAAATGGAGGTAAATGATGAAAATTAAAGTTACAACGAGAATACTGGATGCAAATGACAGAATAGCAGAAGAGAACAAAAAAATGTTCAAAGATCTAGGAGTTTATGTTATAAATCTCATGAGTTCACCCGGTGCTGGTAAAACATCTCTTCTTGAAAGAACAATTCAGACTGTTAAAGATAAAGTTAAAGTTGGTGTTATTGAAGGTGATATTACAGGAACAAATGATGCTGAAAGAATTGATAGACTGGGAGTTCCGGTCGTGCAGATTAATACAGAAGGAGCATGTCATCTAGACGCAAATATGATAGCTGATGCGGTAAAAGAGTTACCTTTAAAAGAGTTAGATGTGCTATTCATTGAAAATGTTGGCAATCTTGTATGTCCTGCGGAATTCAAAGTTGGTGAGGACATGAAAGTAATGATATTGAGCCTTACAGAGGGAGATGATAAACCACTTAAATATCCATTGATGTTTCAGGAATCATCAGTTTTAATAATAAATAAAATTGATCTGAAAGATTTGCTTGATGTAAATGTTGATAAAATAAAAAAAGATGCTCTATCTCTTAATCCAAACATAAAGATTTTTGAAGTTTCATGTAAAACAGGATATGGTATTGATGAGTGGACGAACTGGCTTATGACATCTATTTCATGAAAGAGGCATTAAAAGAGGCACGGAAGGCATACGAGAAGGAAGAAGTCCCAGTTGGTGCTGTTTTGGTAATAAACAATGAGATAGTTACAAGAGCTCATAATATAAAAGAAACAACAAATGATCCTACAGCTCATGCAGAGATTTTAGCGATAAGACAAGCTGGAATGGTTCTAGGTGCATGGAGACTAACGGAGTCAACTCTTTATGTAACAAAAGAGCCATGTATTATGTGTGCTGGAGCATTGGTTAATGCAAGAATTAGAAGACTTGTTTATGGATGTGATGATAAAAAAGGTGGAGGAGTAAGGAGTCTTTACAATATTATTGATGATCCACGTCTTAATCATCATGTTGAAGTTACAAGAGGAATTCTTGAAGACCAATGCATACACATTTTACAGAAATTTTTTAAAAAACTACGAAAACATCAATAAATTGGAAACTTCTCACATAATGCCTGAACTTTTCTCTTCATATCTTTTATAACTGCATTACTTGAAAGATTTTTAATCACTCTTTCTATAATCTCTGCTATTTCTTCCATTTCATTTTCACCCATACCTCTAGTTGTAACCGAAGGAGTTCCAATTCTTATACCAGACGTAACTGTTGGTGGTTTTGTATCAAATGGAATTGTGTTCTTGTTTACTGTAATACCCGCTTTATCAAGACCTTCTTCAGCTTCTTTCCCGGTAATATTAAAATTTGTAAGGTCAACAAGCATTAGGTGATTATCTGTTCCATCAGAGACAAGTTTGAAGCCTCTTTTTTTCAATGCATCAGCAAGAGCTTTAGCATTTTTAACAATATTTTGCTGGTATTCTTTAAAATTATCTGAAAGAGCTTCATTAAATGCAACAGCTTTTGCTGCAATCACATGAACAAGTGGTCCACCTTGAATCCCAGGGAAAACACTCTTATCAATAGCCTTTGCATACTGTTCTTTACACATCACAACTCCGCCTCTTGGACCTCTTAATGTTTTATGAGTTGTTGTTGTGATAAAATCCGAATAAGGCACTGGTGATGGATGCATACCTGTAGCAACTAAACCAGCAATGTGAGCAATGTCAGACATAAGATACGCACCAATTTCTTTGGCAATTTCTGCAAATGTTTTAAAATCTATAATTCTTGGATAAGCACTTGCACCTGTTATGATTATTTTTGGCTTATGTTCATATGCAAGCTTTTTTACCTCATCCATATCAATATAACCTGTTTCTCTGTTGACACCATAAAAAACTGTTTTATATAGCTTTCCTGTAAAATTAACAGATGAGCCATGCGATAGATGTCCTCCATGTGGAAGACTCATTCCCATAATTGTATCTCCTGGCTGTAGGAATGCAAAATAAACAGCCATATTAGCCTGAGTCCCTGAGTGTGGTTGAACATTTACATGCTCAACATAGAAGAGTTGTTTTGCTCTGTCCTGTGCGAGTCTTTCAACTTCATCTGCATATTCACATCCGCCATAATATCTTTTACCAGGATAGCCTTCAGCATATTTATTTGTAAAAAGCGAGCCCTGTGCCTCCATAACAGCTCTGCTTACATAATTTTCAGAAGCAATCATTAAAATTTTTTCTGATTCTCTCTTTTTTTCTTGCCTTATTAATGAATAAATTTCAGGATCAACTTCTCTTAAAGGTTTCATTATCATTGACCAAGAACCTTCCTCTCTATAAAATTTATTTTTTCAATCCTTTTTTCATGCCTTCCACCTTCAAAAGGAGTGTTAAGCCAGACAGTTACAATTTCCTTTGCAAGGTCTTTTCCAATTACTCTTGCTCCGAAACAGAGAATATTTGCATTGTTATGAAGTCTTGACAGTTTTGCTGTGTACAGGTCATTACAAAGAGTTGCCCTTACATTTTTGAATTTATTGGCAACAATTGCCATACCTATTCCGGTTCCACATATAAGAATTCCTCTATCAACTCTGCCTTCAGACACCGCCTGTGCAACTGCTTCTGCGTAATCAGGATAATCAGCAGAACAGCTTGAACCTGTTCCCATATCGATAACTTCAAATCCCATCTCCTTAATTAAAGGAGTTAATATCTCCTTTAGCTCAAATCCTGCGTGGTCAGCACCGAGTGCAATTTTCATGTAAAGTATTATATATGATTTAAATGGTTTAAGTAAAACTCTCGACATTCCTCAAAAATAATCTCTCTGAAAAGTAATTGTTTCCTCAGAATTGAAAAAAGGGGCAACCATTCATTTAACCTAATTAAGGGTAAATTTAATAAATGGAGGTTGAATGGTTGCCAGTATTCCAGATGGAGTATACAAGATGAAGAGCAGATATCTAATTATCAAGCACAATAAAAAAGCATATCAAAAATCAATAAAAAAATTAAAGACTCATATTCTAGATGAACTATCTGAAATACTTCACTTAAACAGACAATATCTTTCGTCATTGTTAAGAAATATAGGTAATCCAATAATAAGAAATGGCAAAGTAGTAGTTGTAGCTGATGTAACATCTAATGCACTATCAAGAAGGGGAAGGAAAAAAGTTTATGGTAAAGAGATACTAACCCTATTAAAGAAGATATGGCCTCTTACAGGATTTGCATCATCAAAACATGTTGTAGCATTCATAAAGTTTAATTCTGATATAATCTTCAATCATGTAAAACTTAAAGATTATTTAAACAAAGACACAAAACAATTACTGCTAACAATATCAGCATCTACAGTGGACAGACTTCTTAAACCATACAGGGATCAATTAAAACTGAAGAATCATTATAAAACTAATCCCTTTAGCAGTAATCTCAAGAAGTCAATAAAAGTAGAGAGCTGGTTTGACAAAGTAAAAGAGCCTGGGTATGTAGAAATAGATCTTGTACATCACCTAAGGAGCATCAGGGAAAGGAGAATTTCTTTATACTCTTACAGCAACAGAAATAGTAACAGGATGGACAGAATTAAGGGCATTAAAAAACAAAGCAATGATATGGACAGATAAAGCATTACAGGATATTGTAAAAACAATTCCTGTTACTGTTAGAAAACTTCATTCTGACAATGGTTCAGAGTTTATAAATGCTCATGTTCAGAGGTTTTGTAAAGAAAATGAAATATTATTTACAAGGTCAAGACCTTATAAAAAAAATGATGCTCCATATGTAGAAAGTAAAAACTGGTCAATGGTAAGAGCCTATGTGGGATGGTGTAGATATGACACAGAAGAAGAACTCATAGTACTTGATAGATTGCTCAGACTTATAACAATAAGACATAATCTGTTTATGCCTCATATGAAACTTTTATCAAGAAACAGACAGAATGGAAAAATAATCAAACATTATGAGATGAATACCTGTCTTAACAGAGTTTTAATGATTCCTGATGTAAAGTCATCTATAAAACAGAGACTTATAAAATTAAGACATACCATTGATATAATAAAGCTTACAGAGGAAATACAGATAACAACAGAAGCATTATCCAATGCATATGATAAAAAATACAGGAGGCTTAACAATGTGTAACTTTAAAACTATTTCAAAGAGATTTTATTTTGAAGAAAGACGACTCTTACATTATATTAGTGTTCGTAATAACCTTGTTAAGAGATGGCATAAATCAGATTCAATTAAGCTATCTATTTATTAATAATTCTGATAATCTCCCTAATTCCCTTTTCTGCAAGTGCTAATAGTTGTAATAACTGTTCTCTTGAAAACGGAGTTATTTCTGCAGTACCCTGTATTTCTACAAATTTTCCAGACTCTGTCATTATAATATTCATATCAACTTCCGCTACTGAGTCTTCAGCATAACACAGATCCAGTCTGGGTTCTCCTGCAACAATACCTACACTGATAGCTGCAATAGTTTCTTTAATTGGATTTTCAGCAATCATTCCTGTATGCATGGCCCTTGTAATTGCTTCTCTTAAAGCTATATATCCACCGGTAATAGATGCTGTTCTTGTTCCTCCATCTGCTTCAATTACATCACAGTCTATCCATATTGTTCTTTCACCAAGTTTTTCAAGATCAACAACAGATCTCAATGACCTTCCAATAAGTCTCTGAATTTCGTGAGTTCTACCACCAATTCTACCTGCCGAAGACTCTCTAATCATTCTGGTTGGTGTTGAACGAGGAAGCATTCCGTATTCCGCTGTTATCCATCCTCTTCTCTGGTCTTTTAAGAAGGGTGGAACTTTATTTTCTATGGAAGCAGTACATATAACTCTGGTATGACCCAGCTCAATCAGAACAGAGCCATCAGCATTTTTGACAAATTCTTTAATAATCTTTATACTTCTCATTTCATCATTTTTTCTTCCATCAGATCTCATTTTTCTCCCTCAAGCAATATTTTGAATATATTTTTTATTTCATGGTTTAAGAAAATTTCACCGATTTTTTTAAATCTATCAGGTGCATCTGTTACATAAAATATTTGAGAGCCAGAATCAGATTTTGTATTGATCAATCCATTATTTGATAATATCAGTTTTGTTTCCTGAGCTATTTCTTCAGCAGAATCAACAAGCTTAATTCCATCCATATATTTTTGAATAGCTCTTTTAAGCAATGGATAGTGAGTACATCCAAGAATTAAAGTGTCAATCCCGCTATTTTTAAAATCCTTAAGATATCTTTCTACGACTAAATCAGTAATTATACCCTCTAGGATTCCTTCTTCAACCAATGGTACAAACAATGGACAGGCTTTTGAAATAACAACTATTTTTGGATTTAATGACTTTATTTTTTTGGTATAAGCTTCACTCTGAATTGTTGCTTCAGTTCCTATAATCCCAATTTTCTCATTTCTTGTAGTTTTTAATGCTGCTCTAACACCAGGTTCAATCACTCCAATAACAGGGATTGGTAATCTCTTTTTTAAAACTTCAAGACTTAAAGAAGAAGATGTATTACATGCTATAACGAGCATTTTTATCTGTTTTCTAAAGAGAAAGTCTGCACATTCAATAGAGTATCTTACAACAGTTTCAGCTGATCTAATTCCATAAGGAACTCTTGCTGTATCTCCAAGATAGATTAAATCTTCATTTGGAAGTAATTTGGCTATCTCCTTTAATACAGTTAATCCTCCAACACCAGAATCAAAAATACCAATAGGCCTTCGTTGCATTAACCCTCCTCCATTATTTCTTTGAAAGATGATTGTAGGGAAATATGACCTGACAAAGTTTCAACTTCTTTGCCATCGATAAGGATCTTTATATCATCTATCCATACAAAATTCTCTTTTAATGTCCTATAAAGGGATTTGAGTATGAAATATTCTTCACGCATGCTTTGAGGAGATGCAAAATTTTTTGAAAAATCTATATAAATTGTATTTTCTTTGTCTCTATATAATCCAAAAACTTTTGATTCTTTAAATGGTGCAGGTAGTTCTATTAAAAAAATTTCTAAAATTTTTTCAATGTTTTTTAGTTCAGATTCATTTTCTTTAAAATAAACTTCTTTACTTATTAAAAAATTTGAAGAAGGTATATATATTTTAAAGCTTTCTGTAGTTTGTTCGGGTTTATTTGGTTCAATAAAACGTGGTTCATCAGGCTTTTGAAATGAAAAATAAACTATAATCGATATAGTAATAGTTATTAATATAATAGAAATAGTTAGAATAAGTTTTTTATTCATCGTTAGCCTTATCTGATCTAGCTTTTTGTTTTAAATTTTGTTCAATTGTCTGAACAAATACATCTGT
>Ga0134095_1001129_pt1 | contig 20026 bp, 23 predicted proteins | sample 6_2taG_FD_94449 | JGI IMG/M metagenome (GOLD analysis project Ga0134095, IMG submission 94449) | Switchgrass degrading microbial communities from high solid loading bioreactors in New Hampshire, USA - 6_20_20_110_A2 metaG | ecosystem: Engineered > Bioreactor > Semi-continuous > Anaerobic >... | reverse complement strand
GGAAGCTGTCAAAAGCATTTTGCGCGACAGCAGCGATGTGACATTCCACGAGTTCAACTTCGGACACGACAGAAGATACAGGGCGGCTCTTGTATTTATCAACAGCATGACAGACAAGGAAGAGATCCATAAAAACGTCCTGCAGCCTTTGATGTTCGGCTCATTGATGCTCAGCGGCGATGCGGATATGGACTTCACCCGGATCGAAAATATCAGGAAAAACCTGATCTCCATAACTGAAAACCAAAAAGTGGTACTGTTGAACGATCTTGTTGACAATCTTCTCAGAGGGGCTGCCATCCTGCTGATAAATGGCTCAAAAGAGGCTTTGGCGATCAAGTCCAGGAAGAGAGAAACACGAAGTATAGATGAACCTGCAACCGAAGCTGTCGTACGAGGGCCCAGGGAAGGTTTCATCGAAGACGTAAATGTAAACATTGCCCTTATCCGCAGGAAAATCAAAGTCCCCGACCTGTGCGTGGAAAAACTTGTGATCGGTGAAAAGTCAAAGACAGATGTGTACATCGTATATATCAAAAGTGTGGCTGATCCCGAACTGATCGAAGAAGTCAGGACCCGGCTGGAAAGGATAAGGATCGACGCGATCCTGGAATCAGGATATATAGAGCAGTTCATCGAAGACGATCCCTGGTCCGTTTTCCCTACTGTTTCAAACAGTGAAAAGCCTGACAAGGTGGTGGCAAAAATACTCGAAGGCCGTGCCGCCATCCTTGTCGACGGCACGCCTTTTGCCCTTGTGGTGCCAATGGTTTTCATCGAAAGCTTCCAAAGCGTGGAGGATTATTATTCGCGGCCGTTTCTTGCAAGCATTACACGGATAATAAGGTTCCTGTCATATATCATCAGCACTTTAGGGCCTGCGATATATGTGGCATTGACCGTTTTCCACCAGGAACTGATACCCACCCAGTTGCTGATATCCATAGCAGAAGGGCGTGAACGTGTGCCGTTTCCGGCGATATTGGAAGCCTCACTGATGATATTTGCTTTTGACATTTTGAGGGAAGCAGGAGTACGTCTGCCGAAGCCGGTAGGTCAGACAGTCGGTATCGTCGGTGCCATCGTACTGGGCGAGGCATCCGTTCAGGCCGGACTTATAAGCCCGATCATGGTAATCGTCGTATCCTCGACAGCCATTGCAAGTTTTGCCGTTCCGGCGCAGACTGACAGCGGGACCATATTGCGGTACATATATCTTGCGCTTGCCGGGATTGCCGGTGGTTTTGGCGTAATCATAGGCCTGTTGGTGACATTGCTTCATCTTGTATCTTTAAGATCTTTCGGAACGCCGTATTTATGGCCGATAGCACCATTGAATTTTTCAGGACTGAAGGATGTTTTCATAAGGATGCCTCTGTGGATGCAGGCAAAACGTCCAAAAGCTATCGCCGTGAATGGCCGCGATTTACGGAACCAGGGTCCGGTACAGAAGCCTTCGCCGTATAAGGGAGACAACAGTGATTCCGGATAAAGGGAGAGTGGCTGCCAATGAGAGAAAAAACGGGTATGAAGATTGCGGTTATAGTTTTATGCATCTTTATGGTGTTTGCCCTGTCCGGCTGCCTGGGCGGAAGAGAAATAAACGACCTGGAAATCGTTATAGGAATAGGAGTCGATAAGGATGAGAAAACAGGAAACGTATTGGTTACAGCGCAGATAGTCAGGAAACAGGCTGCGGGAAGTTCGCCGGGAAGCGACGGCGGAGGAGACGAAAAGGCATTCTGGAATGTCTCAAGCGTGGGGGGATCTATTTTTGAAGCGGTGAGGCAGATGACCCATAAAACGGGGAACAGGCTTTTCGTATCACACAACCAGGTGGTGATTTTTGGCAATGATGTAGCGGCAGAAGGCTTGCAAAGTTATATCGACTTCTTTTTGCGCGCACGTGAAATGAGGCCTACCGTATTGATCCTTGTTGCCGAAGGCCGGGCTTCTGATGTTATGGACGCCAAACCGGAAACGGAGAAGTTTCCTGCCATGAATATAGCAAAGCTGGTCAAAACCTACGGGTTTACATCCCATTTGTATAAAGTGAATATGAAAGATTTCGCTTCATGCCTGATGAGCGCCACTACGGCTTCGTTCGCCCCCCTGATCAGTGTTACGGAGGATGAGGGGAGCAAAGATGTTTATGTTCCCGGCATGGCTGTTTTCAAAAATGGAAAGATGGTCGGCAAGCTGAACCATGATGAAGTCCGGGGCGTCCTGTGGGTGCTCGGCAAAGTGAAAAGCGGCGTGATAACGGTACCTTCACCTGATGGAAAGGGAAAGGCGGTTTTGGAAATTTTAGAAACCAAAAGCAAAGCAATGCCGGAAATAAAAGACGGCAAGATCATAATACATGTAATGGTCGAAGAAGACCTGAGCCTTTCGGAACAGACCACTGCCGAGAACCTGGCTACTGTTTCGGCGTTCGGTGAGATCCAGGATGCTTCGGAAGAAGTCGTACGCCAGGAAATAATGGCAGCCTTTAAAAAAACCAGTGAATTAAAGGCTGATATTTTTGGCTTTGGCGAGATGCTGCATAAAAAATACAGTAAAGAGTGGAAAAGTATGAAAGATAATTGGGATGATATATATCCGACAATAGAACTTGACATCGTTGTGGCATCGAGGGTGGTAACGTCCAACCTGCTGAGAAACCCGCCATCCCCGAAGGAAGGAGACAAATGATATGAACATCGAAAAAGGGAAGATAAGCAGCAGCCAGATACTTTTCCTGTTAGCCGGTTTTGTCCAGGGTTCGGTTTTATTGATAGATTTCACGGTAGGCATAACCCAACAACAGACATGGATGGTCATACTGGCTGGATTGGTCATTACGGCCCCTTTTATTCTCTCCTATGTGGCGCTTGCAAAAAGGTTTAACGGAATGAACCTTGTCCAGATAAATGATATGGTGTATGGCCGCTTTTTAGGTAAAGTTTTATCCGCATACTATATTTTCTTTTTATCGATGACTCTGTCTTTTAATATTCTTGATATAGGAGAACTGTATGTAAACTTTTTGATGCCTGACACACCTTTTATTTTCCTGCTGGCGGTTTTTGCCACGGTCTGCGCATATGCCGCTTCAAAAGGGATAGAAGCGCTGGCAAGGGTGAGCCATCTGTTTGTGGTCACAGAGATATTTATAATAGTCAGTACATTCATTCTGCTGATAGACCAGATGGATTTCTCAAATTTTTTACCGCTGTTCGAGCTGCCGTTTATAAAAATATTCCAGGGGATCCATATATTATCTGCGATCCCCTATGGCGAAACACTTGTTTTCCTCATGATCATGGGGCGCCTGAACAATACCGGCCGTATGGTAAAATACACTTTTGGCGGATTGCTAATCGGCGCGATGAGCCTGTTTATCGTGTCGATCAGGAACACGGCGATTTTGGGAAAAACGCAAACCATATGGACTTCCGCATCGTTTCAGTCCATACGCCTGATCGATATCGGGACTGTACTGACAAGGATGGATTTTCTGATAGGTGTAGCACAGACGGTATTGATTTTCTTTAAGTGCAGCCTTTTCTTTTATGCACTGGTAACAGCGCTTTCACAGCTATTTGGATTGAAGTCATATTTACCGCTGATATTGCCTCTGGCCGGCATCGAAGTGATACTTGCCGCTACTGTTTTCCAGTCGCCTGTGGATCATGCGATGATCACGCAGAATGCGGGCATTATATATTCTGCCCCGCTTATGTATGTTTTCCCGCCCCTGACGTTATTGATCGCGAAGATCCGCAACTTACCGGGGCAAGAGAGAGGTGGAGGAAGATGATATTTCTCTTACTGATTTATGCCCTGATCTTTGTGATCACCGCCCCGGGCCTCATAAAAAGGAAAGAATGGAGAGAGTTTGCTGCTTTTCTTGTCGTGTATGCCATTGCTTTTGCCCTGGGTCTGATGTACGTTCTCGGCATACCGATACCAAGTCCGATGAGAGGACTGCAGTATCTCATATCTGACAAACTTGGCCTGAAATATCCTCAGAAATAAGGCCGGGCAGGACAAACAAAGGGGACACTCCTTTACCAAAGAGGAATACCCCCTTGTAAAGGAGTGTCCCCTTTCCTTGTTCCGGGGTGTCCTCTTTCATTGCTATGACAGGAGGCGGGAGCATGCAGGACAAGCCTGGCATGCTCCCGGAGGGTTTACTTTTCTTCTTCATCCTGCAATGCATCGTATCCTTCTTCACCTGTCCTGATCCTTATAACGTTCTCAACATCGTAAATGAAGATCTTGCCGTCGCCGGCATATCCTGTATACAGTGCCTTCTTCACCGTATCGACAACGGTTTCGACGGGTATCTTGCATACGACGATGTCGACCTGGACTTTCGGAAGAAGCCTTGTTTTTACCGGAGCACCGCGGAAATATTCAGTATGGCCTTTCTGCATGCCGTATCCCAGGACATTCGTTACCGTCAGTCCGGTGATGCCGATCTTGTCAAGGGCAGTCTGGAGTTGAGTAAACTTATCCTGGTTCGTGATGATCGTGACCTTTGTCATTTTGACTCCAGGACGTGCCTTGTTGATCACAGGGATAGCTACCTCGGGCGACACCGGGCTGTAAGAGGGTTTTTGTGTTTCAGTGTGGCTTATCGTCTGCACGTCCGCCAGGCTTATTGACACGGCTGCCGTACCGTTGTCCGCAGCTAAAACGGGAACTGCAGGAGCAAAATCAGGGTAAGCGGAGTTCCCGTGCTCGCCGATATCGAGACCCTGGATTTCCTCTTCAAGGCTGACACGGATACCGACCGTTGCCTTCAGAAGATACCAGACTAACGCAGACGAGACAAACGTGAACGCACCGACTGCGATTATACCGATGATTTCTGTTGTGAGTAGCGACAGGCCGCCGCCGAAGAACAGGCCGTTGACCGTAGAGAGGCTTGTTACGCCTTCCTGGGCGAAGAGCCCGACGCAGATGGTGCCGAAGACACCGCATACGAGGTGTACGGAAGTGGCACCGACAGGATCATCGACTTTCACCCGGTCGAAGAAGAGAACTGAGAATACGACGATCACACCTGCGATGGCTCCGATGATCAGCGAGCTTGTAACGCTGACAAATGCGCAGCTTCCGGTGATGCCGACGAGCCCTGCCAGACAGCCGTTGATGGTCATGCCGAGGTCAGGTTTGCCGATGAAGATCCATGACGTAGCGGTTGCTGTAAGAACTGCCGCGATTGCAGCGGTGTTGGTCGTCACAACGATGTGCACCACATCGCCCGGGTTCTGGAAGCTCATGGTAGATCCCGGGTTGAAGCCGAACCAGCCAAGCCACAGGATGAACAGGCCTATCACTGCCAGTGACATGTTGTGGCCCGGGATCGCTTTCGGCTTACCGTCCTTATCATATTTCCCGTGACGGGGACCGAGTATGAGGGCACCGGCTAACGCCGCCCAGCCGCCTACTGAGTGGACGACGGTATCGCCTGCGAAATCCAGGAAGCCGAGTTCACCCAGCCAGCCGCCTCCCCATATCCAGTGCCCGACGATCGGGTATATGACAAGCGTCAGTACGAAAGAGAACAGGATAAACGAAATGTACTTGACGCGCTCTGCGACCGCACCGGATACTATGGTAGCTGCCGTCCCGCAGAATACAAGCTGGAAGAAGAACTTTCCCCAGAAGGGCACGTTCGATGTCAGGGTGTCCTTATAGAAATCGATACTGGAACTGTCCAGGACAGACAAATGCTGCGTTCCTGCAAACGGGCTGCTTCCGCCGAACATCAGGCCCCAGCCCAGGAGCATGAAGCCAAGCGTGGATACGGCGAAAACGATGAAGTTTTTAGAAAGGATGTTGACCGTATTCTTCGATCTGGCAAATCCGGATTCTACCGCAGCGAAGCCAAGGTTCATGAAGAATACCAAAAGAGCTGCAAGCACTACCCATATGGTATCAACTATCATCGTGATATCCATGATCTATTCCCCCTTAAAAAATTTGAGGCGTGTATTTTAACCAGGTAAAATACACGCCTTTGTGCGTACTCATATTATGTTTGCCATGAATGGTTTTGATTTAGGGCGGTTCCGGAACGCCTTCCCTGCAATTCTTCGAGTCTTCCGGATGCCTGGCGTTTCCGGCCGAATGGCCACGGTTCATAAATGCCCGGCATATCCCGAAGAATTGCACTTACCATCTCACCCAAATATAACAAGAGGCGCTGCGGACTTTCGCCCTCAGCGCCTTTGCTATAATAACACATGATATCCAAAACCTGTTTAGTTGTCAATAAGAAAAAATGATAAATAAAAGTTGTCTACAGAACCCATATATTATTAAAATTGCCCAACAGACAACCGGGGCGGGACCCGGGAACTGCGGAGGCTGATTCAAAAACGTATGCATGTGTGGTAAAATAATGCATGGCAGGCTGGTACAGGGAGGTCGCTGTTCATGACATACTTTTGAATACCGCAGTCTATTCGGATAAACCGGGGTCCTGATCTTTCTTAAGTAATCTCAGGGACAGATGTTTCAGGCATGATATTTGACCAGATACCAGTGCACTCATATTTTATCGTGTGAGCCGCGTTAAGGGGGGTAAGGTATGGGAAAGTGCCTGTTATCGATAGATTGGGACTATTTCATATACACCCGGGACCATTGGGGTTCGTACATTGAAAATAACAGGAGCCTGATAGATTCCTGGTACAAGAGGCATATCCAGGCCAAGACACGAGGAGAAGATATCCGGGGATCATTTCAGCTTTCCCCGGAACTGGACGGCTTCTGGAGTCAAATCAAAAAGTATTTCAAATTCATAAGTGATGTAAAAATCTGTGTTTCGGATTCTCATGCCCTTTCATACAAAATTGCATCGGAAAACAACTGCAAATCGGTATACCTGTTCGACTCCCATGCCGATCTTGGCTATGGCGGGCTTTCATCCCTCAACTTTGAGGTCAACTGTTCCAACTGGCTTGGCAAACTCCTGAAAGATGGACGGATAGATGAAGCCAGCATAATCTACAGCCCTTATACGGCCGAAAAGCCGGATCATTTCAAACCGATGAACAGTATTTACAACATCAGCTACTGTGGTTTTAATGATTTGGCCGGCGAATGCATCACGGTGTCGGCGGTCCATATATCCAGGTCCGGCGCCTGGACGCCTCCGTGGCTTGATGGTATGTTCTATCGATTTGCTGATGCTCTGGGGCTGCCATATGAGATCGTGGATTGTCCTGAAAGGAAATGGGATCCGGACCATATCAGCTTTTCCAATCTGATCGATTACCTGATGGCATGACCGCAGGAATCAAGCAGATAGTTGATTTGACTGTCATACGGGATATGTTATAATTACAAAAAACCAAACGGAGAGCAATATCCTGTGGAAAGGCGAAAGTATATCGGACGTGTGAAGGAAGACTACGTTAAGTCTTTTTCATCAAGAGTGGTCAGAGTAGATGAAAACGGTATGGCAGGCTATGTGTCGCTGACGGAGATCAGGGAAGTACACCGTCCGTTCATAGTCGGCAATTTATGCCTTTATGATAATGGCTACAGTGAATTGTGCTACATCCCTGACGGAGAGAACTGGGCCCTTTTTGCCATTTATGACAGCAACGGGGAGATCGTGGAATGGTATATCGACATAACCAGGAAAAACGCCGCTGATGATGAAGGCAATCCGTATTGCGACGATCTGTACCTTGACGTTGCTCTTCTGCCAGACGGTTCGGTCCTTGTCCTTGACGAAGACGAACTGAAAAGCGCGCTGGACCGGGGAGATATAAGCCGACAGGACTATGACATGGCGTATGCTGTCCTGAACGATATCAAAAGTCGAAAAATACTGGATACCGCATACATGGAATCACTGTGTACGCGGCTTTTGTCACTGTTTTAGGCACACGGAGACGGCTCCCATGCCACCACAGCAGACACTGGTACAGGTCTCCTGCCTCGGACATGTTCTCACGCCTGCCACGGGAAGACAGATCGATGGGAAGACCGATACTGTAATTCAGCAACATCTTCGCTGAGTAAAAAGGTTGTGACGAAACATGGTCATTCTGTGCCTTGCGCCAAACCTTGCATTTTTCTTTTATGCCCTGGACAGAAAGAACTATATCGCTGTCCTTCCATTGGGTGTATTTACTGTATGCCATCTGACTTCCGGGATCATAAACTTTATTATCTGATATTATTCCGGATCTGAAATCGATCTGATGGGACATCGATCACTGTTGACCTTAATGCATCAGGAGAGGGATTTGACAAAAATATCATGTGTTGGTAAAATAACATCAGTTCTAAAGGGGAGTAGCTTCGGGAAACCGGGATAAGATCAACATACTGGAGGGATCCTGGTCTTATCTCTTTAACATATGTTAAAGAAAGCGAGACTTTTAGATTATCAGAATGTGCCTGGTAATCTGAAGGTCTTTTTTATTTGATAAGTATAAAATAACAGGAAGCTGTCGGCGGTGAAGCTGATGCGAAATGAAAAATGTGAAAGAGGAGAGCTTACATGGTCCAGGAGATGATCAAGGCCTTTTTGCTGATATTTGTTGCGGAAATGGGGGACAAGACCCAAATCCTTGCGATGGCGTTTGCCACCCGGTTCCCGGTAAGAAAAGTGCTGATGGGGATAGGGTTGGGAGTATTTCTGAACCATGGCCTTGCAGTAGTTTTGGGAAGTTACCTGTCCCAGGTGGTCCCGATCAATACTATCCAGATGATCGCCGGGGCAGCGTTCGTCGGGTTTGCACTCTGGACGCTGAAGCCCGAGGAAGAGGAAGAAGAGAAGGAAACACGAATGAAATTTGGACCGGCAGCAACGGTCGCACTTGCGTTCTTCATGGGTGAGCTCGGAGATAAAACGCAACTGACGGCAATAACCCTGGCGGCGGATGCCAGCTATCCGTTCATGGTACTGTTGGGAACTGTTTCAGGAATGGTAGCCACCGGAGCCCTCGGGATCATCATCGGCAGGAAACTGGGCGACAAGATCCCGGAAGTAGGCATCAAGCTGCTGGCAGCATCCATTTTCATGTTTTTCGGACTTCAGAAGCTGTATCAGACAGTACCCGGCCAGTTTTTAAAAGCTTATTATGTCGTTCCCTTCATTTCCATATTGGCGCTGGTAACCGCCTGGATGGTTTATTCAATGATCCGCAGAAGGCGTGAAGGATTCAGGTCAGCATTTATCAGCAAGTCAAAAATGCTCCATGACTATTACCGGCATATGGAGAAAGATCTGAGCAACATCTGCCTGGGTCCGGAGTATTGTAACAAATGCCAGGGGAACCAGTGCGCCGTAGGGCAGTCGAAAGAGATCGTACAGGCGGCACTTGACAGCCATGGGCGGAACACATTATCGCAGGAGACTGAGATAAAGCATAGTGAAAAGCCTTTCGTGGAAGAGAAGGTTTTGGACTGCCTTGTGGATACTCTGTTGCTTATCAGTACGATCCGGGACGAAAGGAGTTTGACTATTGCCAGCTTCATCAGAAACCAGATGGAAACTATCCTGCTCGGCAAACCTGTAGATAGGTTCGATGATATCACGTCATACATCGACAATGTCAGAAAGATGGATGCCGGATTATCCGATAAGATCGATAAGGCTTTCCGCCTGAGGATGTCTGCGGAAGCAAGGCCGGTCCATGAGGCAGACAGGGGCAAAAGCATATCTGCCTGAGCATATCTGTGATAAAATAAGGCCAGTGGCATAATACCGGCTTAACCGTTAATAAAGACTTGGTATAAGGATGGGCAATTTATGAATATTGAAAGAAACTGGACAGTTTTGTTCATTGGGGGTCCTTCAGGGTCGGGAAAATCGAGCCTGGCTTATCAGATCGCCAGGCTTTATGGCGTGAATGTGCTGGAAGCAGATGATGTTTAAACTGTTCCCGCAGTCATAGGTTCAACCGAAACGTTGATGTTTATGTTGTCGGCAGTATAATTGTAACACATATCCCGAAGGCAAAGTGTCGATTTTTCGCGACTCAGATGCAAGAACCGTTCCTTTACCATGGACAGGAACCAATACGGCAGAGGGTATATGCCTGAGTATATGCTTGACGGTATACGTAATTTTAGTTTACCATGAAAATACAGTTTATTGAAAAAAGTCAGGAGGGCAATATGGATCGGGATATACTTAAAAGAGCAGGGGAGATCGTTGAAAAGAATACGGGAATAGACACATACTGTGTATTGGCCCAGATGGATATGGATGATTATCCAACAGCTTCAACGATCACTGCCTCAAAGGCTGATGGGATCAACTGGATCACTTTCTGTACAGGGTTGGGCGGAACAAAAACCAACCGGATCGAAAAATGCAACAGGGCAAGTGTTTGTTTTAGCGCCGATGACTACAACATTACATTGGTCGGGGAAATGGAAGTATTGACCGATCCGGAAATAAAGAGGGAAATGTGGTATGACGGTCTGGCTAATCATTTCAGCGGACCTGATGATCCTAATTATTGCGTTTTGCGTTTCAAAACCAAACGCTATAATTTGCTGGTGGACTGGAAGGAAGCCAGAGGCGAGCTGTGATCGAAATACATTTATACAGGCAGCAAATGAGGATCGCCAGTCATTCAGGCCAGACAGCAGTTTGAATTTACTTACCATGTGAGTCATGCGCGACAGATTTCAGACACGGGGACGGTTCTCCTGCTTCAGACAGGAGAACCGTCCCCGTGTCTGGACTTCTGTCCTGCTGATGCTAATATGATCTATTTATATAAACATAAGACCAGGGAGGCCGCAGCTATTATGGTCTCTTTTTTATTAGCAGGTATACATATTACATTCTGAAAATATACTTGACACTAATTTTAGACAGTTGTAGAATTTATATAGTAGACAATTGTCTTAAACAGGGAGGTGATGCTGTGAGGGACATGAAAAGATTGCCGGATGCGGAGTTCGAGGTAATGAAGATCGTGTGGCAAAACGATCCTCCTGTTACTGCGAACATTGTTATGGAGCAGTTGGGGAAGAAAAAGAAGTGGAAAACCCAGACGGTGATCTCTCTCATGCTCCGGTTGGTCGAGCGGGGGTTCCTTCGTACTGAAAAAGCGGGCAGAGAGCGTCTTTATTATCCCGTTGTCAGCAGGGAAGAGTATCTTAAATTCGAAACAGGCAATTTTATAAAGCAATACCACGACAACTCTCTGCTTAACCTTGTCAATACGCTGTATGATGACGATGCACTGACAGACAGGGATATCAGCGAACTGCTCCAATGGATAAAAGAACGGAGGGGCTGAAATGAAGGACTTTATGATAATGCTGATGACTTATTCTGCAGCCTTATCGGCAGTTATTCTTTTGTATGCCGCGGTAACCCCGGTATTGTCAAAGCGTTACTCTGCCAAATGGCTTTATTATTCATGGCTGATAATTGTCATAGGCTTGATTGTCCCGGTCTGGCCGCAGCTTGAGTTGCCCGGCATAAATGTAACGGCGCCGGCCGAGGCTGTATTGACCAGGCCGCTTATGGCAGTTCCGGCGACAGTTGCAGACACTGCCACCTGGCTCAGCAATGCTGTTCAACTTAACCATCCCGTTCAATCCGGCAATTTCGTGATGCAGCACGCCATTACAAGCATCCAGTGGTGGCAGGCAGCAGCGGCTATTTGGGCAACAGGAGCGGTCGCTTTCCTTCTCGGCCGGTGTTTCAGACATTATCGGTTGATGAAAACGCTCGGACGCTGGAGCGAGGAGGTTAAAGATGAACAGGTATTGGCGCTTATGAATGATATAAAAAAAGAACTGGGGATACCAGGGCGGGTAGGCCTGCATTTATGCCCATATACAGGCAGTCCCATGATTGCGGGCCTCTTTAGACCGCGGATATTGCTGCCGGTGACAGACATTCCGAAGGAAGAACTCCGCTTGATCCTGAAACATGAACTCATTCACTGCAGAAGAAAGGATACATGGTATAAGTGCCTGCTGCTGCTCGCGACAGCCATGCATTGGTTCAATCCCGCCGTTTACCTGATGGCAAAGGTGATCAATGCACAGTGTGAACTTTCATGCGATGCCGAGGTATTACGCGACTCTGAACCGGATATGCGCTACAGGTACTGCAAAGCGATCGTCGGCCTGCTTGAGACCCGGTTAAAAACAAGAACAGCGTTATCAAATAATTTTTATGGAGGTAAGAGTGGTATGAAAATAAGGATTTCGTCCATCCTGGACGCAAGGAAAAAGAAAGCCGGTCTGGCTGTTGCCTGCGCCATGCTGATGCTGACGGCCGCAATCGGAATTGCAAGCGCAGCGATAAGAGTGGATAATGGAATAAATGACATGTCAGGAAATGTAAATGCCGATGTAGTTGTCCGTCTGGCGGATCATAATAAAACACCGGAAAATTATGACACCTCAGCATGTTATGTGGATGCAAGACCTGAGCTGGAGTTTTACATTGACGGAAGAGATATAGCCCAAATAGAGGTAACATGCCGGAATGAGTACCTATACGCAGTTGACCTGACTCACACACAGCATGAAAAATACTGGAATGCCGAATATTATCAGACATACGACGATGAAATCGGGACCAGTACATTCTATCCTGAGCGCCTTTATGGCAAAACAATAAAGTTCTCATTCGACAAAGAGTTTAGTGACTACGGGGAGATTTGGTACAGGTGGACAGCCGAGAACCTGTATAGATGGGCAAGTGAAGATAATTTCTCCCATTTCGTCGGTTTCGGCGTCGATCCGAAAATAGAGTTGCCGGAAGATATGACTGAGGAGCAGAAACTTAAGCTGGCGGCAGGAGAAGACGGTTCCGGCGCCGCAAACATCGGGCATATCTGCCTTGACGGCTATCCTGAAGAACTGGCCAGTGACCGTATAGAAATAAAGGTAACTGACAGGGAAGGCAATTCGGTGACAAAGTATATCAATGTTGAAATAAGCAACAACGAACTAATGCAAACCGTAGTCACTGCGAACGTGGAGGATTAAACCAGTTGGTCCATGAACGGTCTTGAAATCGTGTTTCTGTCGAAATTCAATTCCTTGGCTACGCCTTATGTCGATACCCTGCCGACCCCTCCGCCGAAAGTGTCGCTACAGGAGTACTCCGGATGAACTACTACGAACGTATTCAGAAATCCATCGACTACATTGAAAGCAGGCTCAAAGACAATATTGAAATCGAAAAAGCGGCAGCGGAATCTTACATGTCCAGTTCGACCGTCCCCCGGCAACCTTGTCACAGGAATAGCCACCCCTGGCAAGAACCGTCCTTGCATCTTGATAAAAAAAGTAAATAAAGGTAGAATGATAATATACAGTTATAGTTTTCGAGCAAATATATCCATTTACGCAACAGTCATTAGTCAAAGCCATCCAATGTAATGCAAGGAAAGGAGTTGTTCTTATGAAAGGATCCCAGAAACTTATCGATACGCTTAATGCTTTGCTTGCAGATGAGCTTGCAGCCATCAACCAGTACATAGTGCATGCCGAGATGTGCGAGGACTGGGGCTACGGCAAGCTGCACGAGGCCTATGAAAAACGGTCCATAACTGAAATGAAGCATGCCGAAAAACTTATCGGAAGGATTTTGTTCCTCGGCGGTAAACCTATCGTTTCCAACCTGGGCAAGATCCATATTGGCAGTGATGTTCCGAAGCAGATAGAGTATGACCATGCTGCTGAAGCAGGCGCCATCAAAGCTTATAATGATGCCATAGCGCTTGCTGCCGAGGAACATGACCACGCGACAAGGGATATGCTCATAGCGATCCTGAACGACGAAGACAGCCATATCGATGAGATCGAGGAAATGCAGGACCAGATCGAGCAGATGGGTCTGCAAATGTTCCTGTCGACCAAGGTCGAGTAATCATTTCCACGGACAGACGGCTCAGAGGGCTGCATTAACTGCAGCCTCTTTTTGTATAGAAAAATGAATCCAGTGAAATCAGAAAGTGGGCGGATATGGAAATCATAAACATGAGCCAGCTAAACGAAACACAGATAAAACAGGCTGCACAAATATTGACTGACAGTATTCCGGAAGGCTGGCCGACACTTCAGGATGCTCTGGCTGAAATAAATGAGCGCCTGATCCCGGAAAACACTTTGCTTGCCGCTGTCGAAAACGGTATTGTGATCGGTTGGGGCGGTATACTTCCCGAGTATAATGGAAACGTCTTCGAATTGCATCCGCTGGCTGTCCGCGGTGACAGGCGAAGGCAGGGGATCGGCAGAGCGATCGTCGCGGCACTGGAGGACGAAGCAAGAAAGCGGGGCGGCCTGACGATACGTGTCGGAGCCGATGATGAAAGAGGAGACGGCGGAACTTCTCTCGCAAATGTCGATCTGTATGATGATCTGCCGGGAAAAATCCGGGACTTCTCTGCCGGTACGCACCAGTCGGGTTTTTACATGAAACTGGGATACAAAATCATCGGGGTCGTGCCTGATGCGAACGGGCCGGGCAAACCCGACATCTTTTTAGGCAAACGTTTGTGGCGGCCGGAAGGATAATTTGCGGCAGCCTGCCGGCTTCGGACGGTATGATCGTAAAGCGTCCGATCCTCATTGGTGACGCCTTTGTCCTGGTCGGCTTTAATGAAACGGGATGGAAAGTGGCGCTTGGTGACAAATAGCCTGTTCTTGCTTTGGAAACCTGGTATAAATCAGATGACTGCAACTGCTGGAAATGATATAAGATATAAGCAGTATGAGCGATACGGCTGAGTGAACAGTGTTATAAAACCGGAGGTGTTTTTATGAAAGTTGCGATCGCATACTATTCCCGGCATCATGGGAATACGAAGAAACTTCTGGACGCCATCAGGGAATTGGGCGACATTAAGCTGATCGATGTAACTGAATGTATGGAAGCAGACTTATCGGAATATGATATGATTGGCTTTGCATCCGGCATATATTACAGCAGGTTCAGCGGTAAGGTCTTGGAATTTGCCAGGAAAAACCTGCCGGCCGGGAAACAGGTATTCCTTATAAGTACCTATGGCGTTAAAGGCGATTACACGAGGGAAATGAGACGGATCATAGCAGAGAAGTCCTGCCGGTTGGCCGGTACTTATGGATGCCGGGGTTTTGACACATTCGGGCCCTTTAAGCTGATCGGCGGGATAGCCAAAGGACATCCGGACGAAAATGATATAAAAGGTGCTGTGGAGTTCTTCAGGAGCATTACATAAAAGTGCATACAGCAAAGAGCGAGCATGTGTTCCTAAAAGGGTGAGCGTATGTTTTTTATCGGGGTTTTTGGCATACAGGACAAAGACCGGTATATAGGGGCTTATAACAATATAGTATGCCCGGCGTGCGGGAAACTGGCCAGGTACGAGATCCATAAGACGTACAGGTATTTCCATGTGTTTTTCATACCGACTTTCAGGTGGAATACCAGGTATATTGCTAGGACTTCCTGCTGCGGCAGCATTTACGAGCTGGACCCGGCCGTCGGCAGGGAATTCGAGAAAAATCCCGGTACAGAGATCAGACCGGATGATCTGCGGCGTATCGAAAACCACATGCCTTTCAGATACTGCCCGAACTGCAGGATCGATGTGCCGGCGGAATTCAGTTATTGCCCGTACTGCGGCGGCAAACTGCAATGAATCGGACGGCGAGGCAAATTCCAGGCTTCCCTCTAAAATGAAAAAACCCTTGAAAATCAAGGGCTTTTCATAATATGGTGGGCAATGAGGGACTCGAACCCACGACTTCTACCATGTGACGATAGCACTCTACCAGCTGAGTTAATTGCCCGGATATTGTCTGCACAATAAATTATAACTCTCCTGGCCTGATGATTCAATAGGTTTTTGCTGTATAATTCCTACTCCTCATATATCATTTTTCTCGTCATGCCGCCGTCCACCACCATGTTGATGCCAGTGACAAAATTATTTCTTTATCGGTCAGGAAGATATAGGCGCGTGCAATGTCGTCCGGTTTTCCCACGCGCCCTGACAGGTGCTGCTCATGATCGACCGCTCTTAATTTTGAATAATCTCCAGTTTCGATCCAGCCCGGTGAAATAGCGTTGACGGTGATCCCGTACCGGCCAAGTGTGGCCGCAAGCGCATGCGTAAGTGCGACGATACCGCCCTTGGAAGCGGCGTAAGCCTCTGAATCCGGCTCGGACATGATAGCCCTGGTGGAAGCGATATTCACGATAGATCCGCCGTCATTGTTATGCCGCATATATTTCGCCGCTTCGCGCGAACACAGGAAAACGCTTCTCAGGTTCGTATTTATGACGTTGTCCCACTCTTCCTGTGATAATTCAAAGAAGGGCTTGAAAACCGATATCCCTGCATTGTTGATCAGGATATCTATATGGCCGTACTTCCTGTTGGCAGTTTCCATCAGCCGGACGATATCGGCTTCCGACCTTACATCTGTCTTTGCGAAAAGTGCTTCTCCGCCTTTATCTTTGATTTCGGCGGCCGTCCGGGTTCCCGCTGCCTCATCGATGTCAGCCGCCACGACATTTGCGCCTTTTTCAGCGTAAAGCAGGGCGATGCCTCTGCCGATCCCGTTTCCGGCTCCCGTTATGATCACTGTTTTATCCTGAAACCCCATGGTATCCACATCCTTATTCGAAATTTCACGATTTTATATTACCACAAAAATATGGTACTATAAATTCAAGGAGGGATACGCATGAAGAAAATAAAATTAGCTGACGGGATATATATGCTTACCCTGAACGTCGATGAGATACTGTTCGAAGGAATGTGGGACATTGTGAACGGGGTTACTCTCAATTCATATATAGTCCAGGGAGAAAAGACCGCAATAATCGACGGTGTGATCGGCTGGGACGGAGTGCCTGAGACACTCTATAAAAACATGGAGGAGATAGGTGTCGATCCCCAAAATATCGAATACCTGATCGTCAATCACATGGAGCCGGACCATTCCGGCTGGATCTCGAACTTCCGCAAAATCAGGGACAATTTTACGATCATATGCACTGATAAAGCTGCGAAGATGGTTTCGTCATTCTATGGCGAAGACAAAATACGGGTCGTGAAGGAAGGGGACACACTGGACCTCGGGAAAGGCAAGGTGCTCAGTTTCCATCCGGTGCCGAACGTACACTGGCCGGACACCATGTACACCTATGAAAGCGATACTAAGACTCTCTTCTCATGTGATATGTTCGGAGCGTTCGGCAAGATGGGGGACCATTGCTTCGATGATGAACTGACGCCCGAAGAGGTGGATTTCTTCGAAATCGAAGGGATGAGGTATTATTCCAACGTAATGGCGACTTTTACAGCCAGCGTGAAAAAGGCGATAGAGAAGGCAAAAACTCTTGAAATAAAGACGATAGCTCCCGGCCATGGTCCGGTTTACAGGAAGGACCCCCAAAAGATCATGGACGATTATCTCAGGTTCACACGGTATGCTGAAGGCGCCGGAAAGGATGAGATCACCATACTGTGGGGATCCATGTACGGGATGACCGGAAAGGCGCTCGATTTCGCAGAATGCATACTTAAAAGGGAAGGCGTCAGGTACAATAAACTGGAAGTAGCAAGAGCAAGCGACAGCGAGACCGTCGCGAATGTTTTCAGGTCGGCGGGGATAATCATCGCAGCGCCCACTTATGAGTACAAGCTTTTCCCGCCGGCAGCGGCGGCTCTGAACGAGGTCGGCAGAAAGAGGATCACTGGAAAGGCGGCTTTCAGATTCGGCTCATACGGATGGTCCGGCGGCGCAGAAAACGAACTGAAAGAGATAATCGAAAGGAACAGGATGAACTGGGACTTCGTCGGATCCGTCGAGTTCGAAGGGGCGCCGAAAGAAGAAGATCTTGCCAGGGTGGAAGCCGGAATACTGAAACTTATAGAAAAGATGAAAGAGAAAGCTGAATAGGCAAGATAACCGTCCCCCTGTCTTAAGACTCGGGGACGATTTTTTATTTTTGCCGTGAATGACAGACAGCATCCGGAAGCGTTGCAGAATTGGTGCGGAAAGAGCAAAGTAAAGAAGACTTGTAAGTGATATCCTGTGACAGTTTTTTATAATATGACATACTGTTGCCATGTAAATAAGGTAATATGTTAATAAAAATATTCCTTCATACGAGATAACTGGGGGTATATGTATATGAACCGCTATTATGTGCAGGTAATCGCTGCCAACTATCTGAAGAACCTGGTCGATCAGCCGACGCGTTTGAATGTATGCAGATCTTATTTGCATGGCCTTGGGGAAGATGAGTTTCAAAGCGGGTTCTCCGAGCTTCTGTCCACAGTCAGGATGATATATTCGGATATTGCTTCCGATCCGAAAGATTTTGACATGCCTCTTAAGCAAAATACTGTTCCCGATGCCAAAAATACTGACTATACGCAAAGCCATGCCAGCTTTCTGAGAGTACCGAACCTTTTGTTCCTGATTGGTTATCTTGGAGAACTGCAGCCGGACCTGACTGTTGTTATCCCTGGAGATAAACTGCTGAGCGGAGCTAAGGAACTGAAGATAACCAGGATCCAGACTCTGATGAATAAGCTGGCAGATTATGGCTTCGAGACGCATGGAATGTCAAAAACGTTAAAGCAGGATGATCTGGTGTCTGTCGGATTTCCTCAGAACCGTTTCCTTATGCCCGCGCTTAAATCGATGTCTGAAGCGATGTCTGCCATCAATAAAAATGATTTGAGAAAATCGAAAGACCTTTTTTATATGATGAATTACCGGATGTTGGAGAATGAGAAGCCGAAAGCGCCAAAACTCACGGTCGAATGCCTGTATCATGCACTGGACGAAGACAGGCGGAAGGTTGCTGAAATTTTCAACGATTTCATCGTAAAATACGCAAAGCCGACGGTGAGGATGGGAGGATTCAGCCGCAACGACTGGTCGTGTGTATATAGTCTCAATAAAAGCAATAGAGTCATCATGTCATTGAACATAGTCCAGGAAAACCTCTCTGTAAAGCTGAACCTGGCAAATATCAGCCGGTACGCCGACAGCCTGGAACAATACCCTGAAGAGATCAGGCACGCGATCATGACCGGCGGCTGGGATTGCGGACACTGCCGCGGCAACTGCGCAGGACCGTTTTCATTCACCTATGAAGGAAAGGATTATAACAAATGCCGTTGCGGTTCCTTTGTGTTTGGTCACATCAATAAAGATACGGCCTGTTACTGTATCGATCTCCTGGAGAAGGAGATACGGGCTGAAAAAGATGGCCTGGCACCGGATCAATAGAGGTCCCGCCTGTTTCATTTGGAGATTTAAGCCCGGATCGCACGCGTGATTGTATGATAGGATGAAAACTGGATATTAAGCTGTATGTTGTATTGCAATAAAAATTTATCGTAAAACGATAAATTTTTATTGCAATATTTATTTAGCTGTTATATACTTTAAGCAGAAAAGATAAGGAGGTCTTCACATGACATCAAGGACTTTCGGGAGCCTTATGCGCATTTCTGTGATAGCTGTCGCCTTGAGCGGCCTGTTCCTCTGTGCCTATGTAATACCATCATGGGGGCAGAGTATTGTCAATGCATATCCTGGATTAGGCGGGTGGTACCGGCCGTGGCTGGTGTTTGAATGGCTGGTGGCGATCCCGTGCTTTGCTGTGCTTGTTTATGTATGGAAAGTATCGGATGCAGTGATGAAAGACACCGTGTTCACCATGCTGACGGCAAAATGGGTCAAGATGGGGTCTGTACTGCTCTTGCTCGATGCAGCGCTCCTGTTCGTCGGAAACGTTATATTGCTTCTGGCTGGTATGAGCCATCCGGGCATCCTTCTCATGTCTGTTATAGGGGATATATTTATCGTTGGCCTCGCCCTGCTGGCGGCAGTCCTTTCGCGCTACCTGACAAAAGCCGCCATACTGCAGGAAGAAAGCGAGGGTACGATATGATCATAATAAACGTCGATGTTATGCTCGCAAAGCGCAAAATGAGCGTTACTGAACTTGCAGAGCGCGTTGGTTTTACAATGGCCAATGTGTCGATGATCAAGACAGGCAAGGTCAAGG
>Ga0134095_1001121_pt1 | contig 20125 bp, 16 predicted proteins | sample 6_2taG_FD_94449 | JGI IMG/M metagenome (GOLD analysis project Ga0134095, IMG submission 94449) | Switchgrass degrading microbial communities from high solid loading bioreactors in New Hampshire, USA - 6_20_20_110_A2 metaG | ecosystem: Engineered > Bioreactor > Semi-continuous > Anaerobic >... | reverse complement strand
TGCGCGGAGATCATGACGCTCACCGACCAACTCAACCGCCCGTTCCGCGACCTTCGAATCTCGGTTACCGACCGCTGCAATTTCCGCTGCTCGTACTGCATGCCCGCGGACGTGTTTGGCGAGGCGTATCGCTTCCTGCCGAAAGACGAACTACTGACGTTCGAGGAAATTGCGCGGCTGGCGCGGGTGTTCGCGGGACTGGGCGCGCGCAAGGTCCGCCTGACGGGTGGAGAGCCGCTGATCCGCAAAGAGCTTGACAAGCTCGTCGCGCTGATTGCGGCGATCCCCGGCCTGGACGATATTGCTCTGACCACCAACGGCTACTTTCTGCCGCAACAGGCCCAGGCGTTGCGGGACGCGGGCTTGCGGCGCGTGACGGTCAGCCTCGACAGTCTGGATAATACGGTGTTCCGCGCGCTGAACGGCGGCCGGGCGGATGTTGGTCAGGTGCTGGCCGGAATCGAGGCGGCGGAGCGCGCGGGGTTCGCGCCGATCAAGATCAACGCCGTCATCAAGCGCGGTGTGAACGACGGCTCGGTGATCGACCTGGCGCGTTTCTGCCGGGAGCGCGGCTATATCGCGCGCTTCATCGAGTATATGGACGTGGGCAACCTCAACGGCTGGCGGCTCGACGACGTGGTTCCCGCGCGCGAGATCGTCGAGATGATCGACGCACAGATGCCGTTGGAGCCGGTCGCCCCGCGCTATTCCGGCGAGGTGGCGCGGCGCTATCGTTATCGTGACGGGAGCGGCGAGATCGGCGTGATCGCGTCGGTCACCCAGCCGTTCTGTGGAGCGTGCACCCGGCTGCGGCTATCCCCCGATGGGCGGATGTTCACCTGTCTGTTCGGCACGCACGGGACGGACCTGCGCGCTCCGCTGCGTGAGGGCGCGTCGGACGAGGAGCTTGTCGCAATCGTGCGGAACGTGTGGTCCCGGCGGGACGATCGCTATTCTGAGGTCCGCGCCTCGCAGACGTCCCCGCGCGATCCGAAGATTGAGATGTACCAGATCGGCGGGTGAGCGGGCTAGCAAGGTATAAGGAGCAGGAATGCGTCTGACGGTGGTCTACTACGGCGGGCTGAAGCAGGATGTGGGCGCCAAGCGCGAGACGCTCGATCTGCCGCACGCCACGCTGACGGTCCGCGAGCTGAGCGAGCTGCTGCGCGAGCGGCACCCCGCACTGGCGTCGCGTCTGCACACGGTTGCGGTGGCGGTGAATGATGCGCTGGTCGAGAGTGACTACGTTTTGCAGGACGGCGACGAAGCGAGCCTGCTGCCGCCAGTGAGCGGAGGGTGAGCATGGGGCGCTGGGTTACGGAGCAACCGCTCGCGGTCGAGCCGCTGCTGCGCGAGCTAGAGGACTTTGGCAGCGGCGCGCTGGTTGTGTTCTATGGCGTCGTGCGCAACGAGAACGAGGGGCGGCCGGTCCAGGGGATGACCTACGAGGCACACGTTCCGCTGGCGGAGCAGGCGCTTGCCGCGATCGAGCGTGAGGCGGTCGAGCGTTTCGGCGTGCGCGGCTGCCGTATCCAGCACCGGATCGGGCGGCTGGCGCTGGGCGAGGCGAGCGTCATCATTGTGGTCAGCGCCGGGCACCGCGAGGAAGCGTATCAGGCGTCGCGCTACGCGATCGACGAAGTGAAGCGTCGCGCGCCGATCTGGAAAGAAGAGCATTACGTCACTGGCGACAGCCGCTATCTGGATGGCGTGCCGCTGGTTCGCACCTCTGACACCTCTGAGGAGTAAGCACCCATGAAAGATGTATCGGCCAAGACACCTACGGCGCGAACCGCCGTGGCGGAGTCGTTTATTCGCATGCCGGAAGCCGTCCAGACGCTGCTGCGCGAGGGTCGCCTCGAGAAAGGCGATGCGCTGGAGATCGCGCGCGTGGCGGGCGTGCTGGCCGCGAAGAAGACGTGGGATTTGATCCCCTACTGCCACCCGCTGCCGCTGACGCACGTCTCCGTCAAGTACAGCTTCGAGCGTGAGGGTGTGCGGATTCAGACGCTTGTGAAGACGCACGCTGTTACGGGCGTCGAAATGGAAGCGCTCACCGCCGCCTCGATCGCCGCGCTGACTCTGTACGACATGTTGAAACCCCACACCTACGAACTGGAGATCACGTCCACGCGCCTGATCTCGAAGACTGGCGGCAAGAGCGGTGACTTCCACGCGGAGAATATGCATAGAACGTCGTTTGAATCCCCCTAACATCCTCCTCTCGATTACAAACCAATTTCAAACGCTAGGGTGTTCGCAAGAGTATAAAAATCCTATACAATCTTCATATCTCTAATTGTTATTGTGTTACACTCTATAAAGGCAACTTTTTTCTCTGCGCCAGACTGTGGGGGCTGGCGCGTGGCAGCGCTCTTGTATGGGTAGAACGATCGATATAGGTGTGTCGTTATGATACGGGGAGCTAAAGTAACCGTTACGGAGATACGCACGCTCTTGCGGGTGGTTCTGGTGATAGGAATCCTCGTTCTGAGTCTTGCGGTTGCGTTACCGGCTGTAGCGCAGGGCCCAGCCGACACGGGGTATGTCGGTCCTTCCCATGGGGGCGTATCTTCCCCAACCGCCGAAAAGCCTGAGAGCAAGGTTTGGTATGTTGGGGGCTACTGGTGGGCTGATATGGTTAACCCAGAAGTCAAGCGCCATCATATCTATCGCTTCGACCACGAGACCTTTGAATGGATCGATACCGGCGTCGAGCTAGACGATCGCCGCAACGCTCGCTCGGATATCCTCTGGGATGAGGACAGCGAGCGGTTGTACGTCGTTTCGCATGTATTCACGACCAAAGCCGCACCTACGCCGGCCGAGTCGAACTGGGGACGGCTTTACCGCTACAGTTACGACGCCGCAATCCAGCAGTATATACTGGATGACGGATTTCCGGTGCCGGTGACGCGCGGAAAATCCGAAACCCTCACCATCGCGAAAGACACGACTGGGCGGCTGTGGGTGGCATATGCCGAAAACCGCCAGGTGATGTTCAACCACAGTCTGGACAACGACCTCACCTGGGCCGAGCCGCAAGTGCTGCCGACCGAGAATGCGGGCGCGCTGGACATAGACGACATTGCCGCGATCGTCAGTTTTGACAACAAGATCGGCATCGCGTGGAGCGACCAGCGCCATTCCGCCGTCTTTTTCGCCTACCATGAGGATGGCGCGCCGCCCGATGAGTGGACCGAAGAAACGGTTATCGCGGAGCCGGGCATCGCGGATGATCACATCAATCTGAAGGCGGACAGCGCCGGTCGCGTATACTTTGCCTCGAAGACCTCGGAGAAGCGCGAGCGGCCGCTGGCAGTGCTGTATGTGCGTGATACCGATGGCACCTGGACGATGCACCCGTTTGGCACCGGGCGCGACAGCCACACGCGGCCCATCATCCTGATCGATGAAGAGCAGGGGCTGTTGCATATGTTTGCGGCAGCGCCGGAGCGGGGCGGGATGATCTACTACAAGCAGACCGCGCTCGACAACATTGACTTTTCGCCGGGAACTGGGGAGTTGGTGTTACGGAACCTGGTTGACGGGCGCATCAACAACGTGACGTCCACCAAACAATCCGTCGACCGGTCGACCGGCATCATGATCGTGGCGAGCGGGACGACCAACCGCTACTACTTCAACTACTTCCCGCCCGACGACGGAGAACTGATGGCGCAGGATGCGTCTGACGAGGGCGAAGTGTCGCGCACGCCATCCGGCTCGCTCCAGGTCTCGGCGAACTGGCCCCTCTCGGCCAACGAATCGCCATCCCCGCTGGCTGCCGAGCTACCCTGACGCAAACACGCTATTTGCCTCGGCGCTCGAGGCTTCTATAATGAACATGGCCGCCCTCAAGGTTCGCGCTTTGAGGGCGGATCGCTGTGTGATTCAACCGTTCGCAAAGGATTTTTCTAGCGATGAAGAAAACCGGACTTTTGAACCAGCCGCTCTCGTGCGTGATCGCGGGCATGGGGCATTTCGATGAGTTGGTGATTGCCGACGCAGGGCTGCCCATCCCGGCGGGCCCGGAGCGTATCGACCTGGCTGTGAGCGAGGGCGTTCCCGGCTTCCTGAGCGTGCTGCGCGCCGTGCTTGGCGAATTGCAGGTGCAAAGCGCGGTGATCGCGTCCGAAATGCCGGAGCGCAGCCCGGAGCTGTACGCGGCGCTCCGCGAGGCGCTAAGCGACGTGCCGATCGAGCAGATCCCGCACGAGGCGTTTAAGGCGCGAACCGCGGGCGCGCGTGCCGTCGTCCGCACCGGGGAGTTCACGCCGTACGCGAACGTGATTCTGGTGGCAGGCGTCGTCTTCTAAGTTCGACCGTTCCGCGCGGGCGAAGCGCACCTTCAGCCAGGAAATCCACTTGATACACACACACGAGCCTGCGCAGCGGAAGATCTGGGCCAGCACCGCCGTGCTTGGCGTGGCGGCGGTGGGGCTGTTTCTGCATGCCGATGACCTCTCGATGTGGTTTGACGAGTTATGGTCGTTGTTCCAGAACAGCCGCCCGTTAGAGCAGATCTTCCGCGAGCGCGAACTGAACTGGCCGCTCGGGTATGCGCTGGTGTTGCACGGGTGGACCGCTTTCGCCGGGCAACACGATTTGGCGGTGCATGTCCTCGGCGCGTTGATCGGGATGATCGGCGTGGCGTGCATGATCCAGGCGGGGCGCGCGCTGCACTCCTGGCAGGCGGGGTGGCTGGCCGGGTTGTTGTTCGGCACGTCGAGCTATGCGCTGTATTTTTTCCTTGAAGTACGCGGCTATGGCCTGCAGTTGACGGGATTGGCGGCGCTGGCGTGGCTGATGGCGCGTTGGGTCCAGTCGCCGACGTGGCGGCGCGCTGTTCCCTATGCGCTGACGCAGATCGGGTTGCTGTATACGCACTTCACCAGCGGGCTGGTGATCGCGCTTACGGCGCTTTACGTGCTGCTGGCGCTGCCCCGGCGGATGTGGTGGCGCTGGGTCGCGGTGATGGGTGCGGTCGGGATGGCGTTCCTGCCGCTGCTTCCCCAGTTCATCGACTCGTACCGGCTGCGATCGTCCGGCCTGCGCTCCGGGGATCTGCCATCCTACTTTCTCAAAGGCTGGGAATCGATCTACCGGGCGTATAGCGCGCATCAGGATACGTGGTTTGCGCTGGTGCTGATCGCGTCGGAGATCGGGCTGGCGTTCTGGATCGCGCGCCGCCGGGAGCGCGCAGTGCCCACGTTGCTGTGGCTGATCGTGTGGGGCGTAGGCATCCCCGTTTTCGCCTATCTGACACGCACGACGACCGGCCTGTTCACCACCCGCTACCTCAGCTTTACGGTGCCGGGTGCGCTTCTGCTGCTCGGCATTGGGCTGGTATCCTTGCCCCGGCGCGTGTGGCTGGCGGGCGTGGCGCTTGTGATGGTGTCGCTCGTGTTTCCGTGGCAGCCGTTCGACCACCGGCCGATCTATTCGGACGCTCCGCCGGTGCGCGACTTTATGCGCGAGATGGCGAAGCGGATGCGCGCGGGTGATGTGCTGGTGGTCGATCCGTCGATCGACCACCAGGATTACGCGTGGTGGTACTACGAGCCGCTTTATATGCCTGGCGGCATCCTGCGCGCAAAGGATGGCCGCCAGGGCGAGCGCGTGTGGTATCTGACGCGCGAGGGAAGCGAAGACCTCAATCTGCGGGCGACGGTGGAGCGAGGGCGGATCAAAACTGAGTTCTGGGGGCCGTGGTACTTCATCGCGTCGCTGTATGAGGGGCCACCGCTGGACACAGGCATATCGGTCGGCGGGCTGTTCACATTTCGCGGGAGCGAGATCAGCACCGGGCGACACTATATGCCCGGCGACCGTCTGACGGTTGAAACGTGGTGGAGCGTCGAGAACCGCCCGCCGCTGGACTATTCGTTTGGCGTCTTTCTAATCAATCCTGGCGGCGTGGTTGTCGCGGACTCGCAGAGCGGGCCGCTTGGGCCGAACGTGCCGTCGCAAACGTCGGTCTGGCAGCCGGGGCGGGTCTATCGTGACGAGCGCACGCTCGAGATTCCGTACTGTCTCGCACCGGGGCAGTATCAGGTGCGGCTGGCGGTCTATTACTGGGAAGACTTGTCGTTGCTGCCGCCGGTCGAAAGCGAATGGACCGGCCCGGACAATTACCTGGTGCTGGGATCGGTCTTCATCGACTCGTTCTCGTATTGTGAGGCGCGCTAGCGCCATGTGCTAGGCGGATTGTGCATACAGAATTCACGAATTCTTCATCCTTTTTTGCTATACATCCGTCTCGGATTGGCGTAAGATACAATTGTCGAGTATAAAGAAATGATGAAGTCTATTTGGCTGTGGCCACGCGCGGGCCGGGCGCAGTGCGGCAGGCAGCCCAGGGGCAGGAGAATCGGATGAGCAAGCGCGTGCTGATCCTCGACGACAACGCGGACAACCGCAAGCTGCTCGTCTTTGCGCTGTACGGACGCCCATACGAGGTCTGCGAGGCCGCGCTGGGGCAGGAAGTGCTCACGATGCTCGACGCGCAGCCGGAGCCGTTCGATCTGGCGCTGCTCGACGTGGAGCTTCCCGACGTGGACGGGTTGCAGGTGGCGGTCCACCTGCGGAAACACTCGCCCGAGGTTGTGCTGATCATGCTGTCGGCGAACGACAACACCGATCTCGTCCACCGGGCGCGCGAGCTGGGCGCGAACGCCTACATCGTCAAGCCGTTCAACCTGCCCAAGCTGCTCGAGTTCGTCAACGCGTTTGAAAACCAGATGGTCAAGGCGGACAGCGCTTTGCAGCGCTTCTGATTATTATGGACCTGTTCGTCCTTCGTGCCGGACATTCCGGCGCATAGTTCTTTCCGCGCAGCCGGGCGGTATGTGATTTGCCAGGCTGCTGGCTCAGGAGGCCCAACTGATGCTTTTGAAGAGAACGCACTCCCCTCATCGACCGTGGTTACTTGTCCTGGTGCTAGCACTCGCGTTGGTGCTGGCTGCCTGTGGCGAGGAAGAGAAAGAGCCGGAAGCCACACCCGAGCCAACCGAAGAAGAGACGGTGACGCTGGGGCTGGCAGTTTCCACGCTGCAGAATCCGTTCTTCGTCTCGCTGCGTGACGGCGCGCAGACCGCCGCCAACCGACTTGGTGTAGAATTGGTCGTCAAGGATGCCGCCGACGACGTCGAGCAGCAGAAGACCCAGGTGCAGGAGCTGATCGATGCGGGCGTCGACGCCATCCTGATCAACCCGGTCGACGGCGACGCAATCGTTCCGGCGATTGAAGCGGCTAACGCAGCTAATATCCCGGTGCTGACGATTGACCGCAGCGCCAGCGGCGGCCAGATCGTGTCGCACATCGCGTCGGATAACCTGGCGGGCGGCCGGATGGCAGCCGAGTATCTTGCCGAGAGCCTCGGGGGGACCGGCAAGGTGATCGAGCTGGAAGGCGTTCCGGGCACGTCGGCGGCGCAACAGCGCGGGGCAGGGTTCAACGAGGCGATCGCGGAGTCGGAAGGGATCGAAGTGATCGCGCGCCAGACGGCCAACTTCAACCGTGAAGAAGGCAAGACGGTCTTCGCGCAGCTTCTGGACCAGTACGACGAGATTGACGGCGTCTTCGCGCACAACGACGAGATGATCCTCGGCGCGATTGAGGCGGCGAAGGAAGCCGGGCGCGCGGCGGACATCCGGTTTGTGGGCTTCGACGCGGTGGAAGATGCGGTCAACGCGGTCGAGAGTGGCGATCTGCTGGCGACCATCGCGCAGCAGCCGCAGGAGATGGGGCGACTCGGCGTCGAGTCGGCGGTCAAACATCTGAACGGCGAGGATATTCCTGAGTCGGTGCCGGTCGACCTAGCGCTCATCACCAAATAATGCAAGAGCGAGCGTGGTACGGCGCCGCTGAGGAAGGCTGGAGAGCACAATGCGCCTGAACCTATCAATTGGCCAGCGCACGGCGCTGGGTATGATCCTCATGGTTCTGCAGGTGCTGATCGCGTCTGGGATCGGTCTGCTGTACACCAGCGCGGTCGAATCCACCGTGAGCACGACGCGTAACGGCGTGGATCAGGTACAAACCGTCGCGAACCTGCAGGTCTCATGGTTGAACGTCGTTACCACGCTCGACACGCTGCTCCTGACGCGCCAGACCAGCCTGATCGAGGAGCAGCGGCAGGGCCAGCTTGCAGACTTTCAAAGCCAGCTTGCCGCGCTCGGGGAGCAGGAGCTAGGGACTGACCCGGCTACCGTCGAGCGAAACGCGGCGATCGTCTCCGAGCTTCAGGAGCTTGGTGATGAGCTAACGCAGGTCGTGCAAGAGATCCACGCTGTGGCGCTCGACGGCCGGTGGGCGCGCGCGCAGACGCTCCGCCACACCGACCTGGCGTCCCTTCAGCGGCGTCTGAACGACGGCCTGGACCGGTTGAGCGCGAACATCCGCAGCGACGTGGCAAGCTCAGTGGAAGAGTCAGCCGGGGTGCAAAACCGCAACCGGATCTTCTGGATTGTCACGGCGGTGGCCTCGGTCGTGGTTGCTATGGTCGTCGGTCACACGACGGTGAGGAGCATCTCGCGGCCAGTGCGCGGCCTGATGCAGGCGGCACAAGCGATCCGCGCGGGCGACCTGACACGGCGCGCGCCGGTTGAGACGGACGACGAGATCGGCGAGCTGGCGCAGGTGTTTAACAGCATGACCGAGCGTCTTCGCGGGCTGATTGACAACCTGGAAGAGCGAGTGAATGCCCGCACGCGCGACCTGCAAATCGCGGCGGACGTGTCTCGCCAGGTGACGACCGTGCTGGACATCGATCAACTCCTGCAACAGGTCGTTGCGCTTACCGCGAAGAACTATGCGCTGCATGCTTGCTCGGTCTTTCTGCCCAGCGAAGACGGCTCGGAACTGTTCCGCGCAGCCAGCGCCGACTACATGGGTAATCCGCTCGACGTTCCAGGGCTGGAGAGCGTTCCGCTGTCCGCTGACCTGAGCGTGATTGCGCTGGCGGCGCGCACTCGCAAGCCGGTAAGGGTCAGCGACACGGGCGAGGGGAGCGAGTACCTGACGCTGAGCGCGCTGGAGCGCACCCGGTCTGAGCTGGCGATCCCGATGCTGTTGGGTAATCGCCTGCTCGGTATCTTCGACCTGCAGTCGACCTCATCGGACCGGTTCGGCGAGGAAGACCTGCGCGTGCTGAACTCGCTGGCAGAGCAGATCGCGGTCGCGGTGCGAAACGCGCAGCTTTTCTCCGAGGTTGAAGCTTCGCGTGAGGCGGCGGAAGAAGCGAGCCGCATCAAGTCGCAGTTCCTGGCGAACATGTCGCACGAGCTTCGCACGCCGCTCAACGCGATCCTGAACTTCACCGGCTTCATCGCGGACGGCATCCTCGGCCCGATCAACGCCGAGCAGCAAGACATCTTGCAGAAGGTGATCGGAAGCAGCCATCACCTGCTGAGCCTGATTAACGACATCCTCGACCTGACCAAGATCGAGGTCGGCATGATGGACCTGTTCCTCGAAGAAGTCGACATGAACGCGGCGCTCAACGCGTCGATTTCGACCGCGAAGGGGCTGGTCAAAGAGAAGGATATCGAGCTGCGGGTCGACATCGAAGATGACTTGCCGCACATCGTCGGGGACAAGCGCCGCATCCGCCAGATCATGCTGAACCTGATTTCGAACGCGGTCAAGTTCACCACGGAAGGCAGCGTGTCGATCACCGCGCGCCGGGAAGGCGATGCGATCTATCTGGCGGTGGCGGATACCGGCATCGGCATCCCCGAAGACCAGCGCGACGTGATCTTCGAGACGTTCCGGCAGGCGAAGCACGACCTGCCCGAAGTGCCGGGCACGGGTCTGGGCCTGCCAATCGCCAAGCACTTCGTCGAGGCGCATGGCGGGCAGATGTGGTTTGACAGCGAGGTTGGCGTCGGTACAACCTTCCACATCCTGCTGCCGCTGAGCGCTCCCGAAGTCGTATCCGAGTCCGAGCCGGACACTGAGAAAGTGCCAGGGCGGTAATCGTGGATAACAATCAGCAATCTCGCGAAACGGCAGACGAGATCCGGGTGACAGCCGAGGCAGCTCCGGCGGGCGTGATCGAGGCAGGGGGGAACGGGACGCATCCCGAGCCGGTCCAGGCAATGCCACCGCAAGCGGCGGCGGACGCTCCGGCAGAGGACAAAGCGGCTCCCGACGCCCCAGCCGTCGATGCTCCGAAGGCGGACGGATCGGGCGCGAGCGAAGCCGCTCCGGCAGAGGCGAAGCCGCAGCCGATGATCCTGTACGTCGAGGACGACATGCTCAGCCGCGAGGTGATGCGCCTGCTGCTTCAAAAGGAGCTTGGTTATACCGAGCTGACGATCATCGACGACAACACAGACTTCATGGATAAGGTGCGCGCGTTGGGGCGTGTGCCGGACGTGATCTTCCTCGATATCCAGATGCGCCCGTACGACGGCTACCAGATGCTGGAAATGTTGCGAGCAGACGAGGCGTATCGCGACTGCCAGATCATCGCCATGACGGCGAGCGTGATGGCAACGGACGTCGAGGCGTTGAAGAAGGCGGGGTTCAGCGGGCTGATCGGCAAGCCGATCATGCGGCAAGCGTTCCCGGATCAGCTTGAGCAAATCCTTGCCGGGAAAGCGGTGTGGTTCGTATCGTAGGGAGATGGGCCGGGGCACGTTCGTGCCAGGCCCCGGTCATTACAGCGCACAGCGCATAGGAGTAACGTTGACGATGTTTTCGCTGGGAGGCGTCCATGCACTCATCATCGAGGACGATCAAACGAGCATCGACGTCTTGAAGAACTTGCTGGAGCAACTTGACGTCAATACGTCGATCATCCGCGTGGCGACCGGGCGTGACGTCTGGGACAGCCTGCGGACGGTCGCAGTGCCCGATGTGATCTTCCTCGATCTTGAGATGCCGGGGATGAATGGCTACGAAGTCCTTGATCTGCTGCGTGAGGACGAGGAGCTGGGGAACGTGCCGGTGGTGGCGTATACCACGCACATCAGCCACATGAACAACGCGCGCCGCGCTGGTTTCCACAGCTTCCTGGGCAAGCCGGTCGATCGTTACGAGTTCGGCGAGAACCTGGTGCGCATCCTCAATGGCGAGCCGGTCTGGGTAGCGCCGTAGCGCCTGACGCTCAACGAGTGGTGGTTCGATGCAGCGCGTCTCCTGGCGAGGCGCGCTGGCTTTTTATGTCGCTCCTACGAGGGGCGCTTTTTGTTTATTTTGCACAGTTTTCTTGGAAATCGGGCCTCGCATCGTTTTTACTATAAGCTAGGTTCAGTCAAGCACGCGAATGGTTGCCGCACGTCGCACCGGCGAGTGGCTCTTATGTTTTGTCATTGGCACCCTGGTACTTGTACAATTTGTATGCTCCTATAAAGATTTAAATTACTGGTCTGCGGGATAGGAGGTTTTCGGCTGTCTATACCCCAACCAACCTAATTGCTCTACTGTTCGACGCTTGCTCACACACTTCCCATTATCCACAGAGAGCAGAAGAGGAGAATGCTATGTCTAAGCTTGTCCGTGCATCGTTTTATGTGAGCCTCTCGCTCGCCTTGCTGGCGACGCTGGCCGTCGCGCTGGTGCCTTACTCCCCGGCTCTGGCGCAGGAGGGCGGCAGCGTGCTCGACGCCGTGCGTGAGCGGGGCACCCTGAACTGCGGTGTGAACGGCCAGGTGCCCGGGTTTGGGTTCCTCGACCCGGACTCCGGCGAGTGGAGCGGCTTCGACGTCGATTTCTGCCGCGCGCTGGCGGCCGCCATCTTCGGCGAAGTGACGGCTGACAATCTCAACTTCGTCCCGCTGACCACACAAGAGCGTTTCACCGCCCTCCAGACGCAGCAGGTGGATGTTCTGTTCCGCAACACCACCTGGACGATCTCGCGCGATGCCGAGCTGGGGCTGGACTTCGGCCCGACCACGTACTATGACGGCCAGGGCCTGATGGTGCGCGCTGACCTGGGCGCCTCGTCGATTGAAGACCTCGACGGCGCGTCGATCTGCTCGCTGACCGGCACGACTACCGAGCTCAACATCACCGAGGCGATGGAAAGCCGTGGCCTGACCTATGAGTTGGTGCCGTTCGAGCAGTCCAGCGAAACTTCCGCAGCTTTCGAGGAAGGGCGCTGCGACGTGCTGACCTCGGACCAGAGCCAGCTCGCGGGCCTGCGCTCGCAGGCGGCTGATCCCGGCTCGATCGTGATCCTGCCAGAAGTGATCTCGAAGGAACCGCTCGGCCCGGCGTACCTGGCGAACGACTCTGCCTGGGGCGATGTGGTCAACTGGACGGTGTTTGCGCTCATCCAGGCTGAGGAATTCGGCATCACGAGCGAGAACGTGGACGAGTTCCTGACCAGCGAGAATCCCGAGATCCTGCGCTTCCTGGGCCAGGGTGAAGACAACCCCAGCGGCTCGCTGATCGGCCTGGATAACGACTTCGTGGTGAACGTGATCCGCGCGGTCGGCAACTACGGCGAGATCTTCGAGCGCAACCTCGGCCTCGACACGCCTCTTGGGCTGCAGCGCGGCCTCAACCGTCTGTGGACCGACGGCGGCCTGCTTTACGCGCCCCCGTGGCGTTAGTTTCCTGACGGCTGTTCGCACGCTCCGGGAGCGATTGCGCCGCTCCCGGAGCGGTTCCCAATCTCGGGCCACTGTGCCTGTCGCTCGTGAACTACAAACTGTATCGCACACCCAATATGGTAAGTAGGGTGCACAATGTCCGAACGGAGTTCCGCGTTTAACCGCTCGGCACACCAGCCCGTCCCGCTGTGGCGTGACATTCGTGTGTTGCAGATTGTGGCGCAGATCGCGTTCTTGATCGCGGTCGTCATTCTTGCCCTCGTACTGATCAACAATCTTGTGACGGGCCTACGCGCGAGCAACCTGGCGGTCAATTTCGGCGTGCTGACGCGCACCTTTGGCACGCAGATCTCCGAGGGGCAGATGGATTTCAACCCCGGCGAGTCGTCCAACCTGGACGCGCTTGGAGCCGGGCTGCGCAACACGCTGCGTGTCGTGATCGTCGGGCTGGCTGGCGCGACCGTGCTGGGCGTGTTTATCGGAATCGGACGCCTGTCAGGCAATTTTCTGCTCCGCGCTGTCTCGATTGGCTATATAGAGTTGTTTCGAAACACGCCGCTGCTGGTGCAGCTATACTTCATTTACCGGGGCATGCGGCTCGTGCTGCCCGAGAGTCTAGCGGACTCTTACACGCTGCCCGGCTCGATCTACATCAACCGGCGCGCGATCAACTTCCCGCTGGTTCAGGGTACGGAGACCGCCCCAATCTTTTACGGCGGCGTGGTGCTGGGGCTGGCGGTTGGCATCGGGCTGTGGATCTGGCGGCTGCGCGTGCAGGAACGCACCGGGCAGCCCGCACGGACGCTCTTCTGGTTCCTGCCCGCATTCCTGGGGTTGAGCGCGCTGGGATGGATTGCGTCGGGCGGGCCGTTCTGGGTGGACTATCCCCAGTTGGGCAATTTCAATTTCGCGGGCGGGGATCGTCTGTCAGCCGAGTACACGGCGCTGACAATCGGTCTGATTCTGTATACTGCGGCGTTCATCGCGGACATTGTGCGCGCGGGTATCCAATCCGTGCCATACGGGCAGATCGAGGCGGCGCGCGCTCAGGGCTTTTCGGGCAGCCAAACCTTGCGATTGATCGTGCTGCCCCAGGCGCTCCGGCTGATCATTCCCCCGCTTGGCAACCAGTATCTTAACCTCGCCAAGAACTCCAGCCTGGGTATCGCAATCGGCTTCTTTGATGTGTACAACGTGGCGAACGTGATCGCGAACCAGACGGGGCAGGCGGTCGCGGTGTTCGTGGTGATGATGGGGATTTACCTGGCGATCAGTCTGGCGATCTCAGCCATTATGAACGGCGTGAACTATATGATGCGCCAGAGGAGCCGCTGAGATGCGCGCACCAGACCTCGAGAGACAGATTTACGTCGCGCCGGTCGAGCCGCCGCCCGCGCGGCGCCCACCGGTGACGAGCGTCGGGGCGCTGGGCTGGCTGCGCGCGAATCTGTTCAGCAGTTGGGCAAACTCGCTCGCGACGCTGGTCACTGGCGCGCTGCTGCTCTGGTTCCTGGGGACGTTTGTCGCCTGGGCGGTGACGAGTGCGCAGTGGTCCGTCGTGACGAACAACCTGCGCCTGATCACCAGCGGTCTCTACCCGCGCGCAGAGATCTGGCGCGTGGAACTGACCGCGGCGCTGCTCGTGTTCCTCACCGGGCTGGGACTGGGCATCTGGGGACGGGTGGCGCGCAGCGCGTGGATCGCTGTGCTGGTCGCGCTGGCCGCCATCGTGATCGTCCCGGTGCTGGCTGCGAACATCCCTGTGCCGCCGGTGCATATCCTGATCGAGCCGCAGCGCAGCCCGTCGAGCCTGGTGTTTGTTGGCGCGGCGGGCGATGAAGTTCGCGTGGTGCTTGATCCGCTAACCGACGAAGCGGACATGGCCGTCCGGCAGCTTGGCTATGTCGAATCGCAATCGCGCACGGCCTGGTCGACGCAGGCTCGCGCCGTGCAGACCGGCCAGCTTGATCTGTCCAACTATAACCTCTCACTGCGCGTGCGCGTGCTGGACGCGTCTCTTTCTCCGTTGAGCGCGAGCGGCAACCCGGCAACTATCGTCTCGACGCCGGAAGCGGAAAGCGGATCGCTGGCGGTCACGCTGCCGCGCGACGGATGGTATGTGATCGAGGTGCAGCGCGACGACGAAGACCGCGACAACAACGCTGGCTATGCGTGGCTGCACGTCGAGGGCGTCGAGATGTTCCCAAGCCTGGAAGTTGTGCGGTCCGGGCGCGCCGCCGAGCTCGGACCGCCGCCGGATGTCGAGCGCCCGCTGTACACCGAGGAACGCGCCTACCGTTTTGAGGGGACGCGCGACTTTCCTGAGTTCGTCAGCCTGCAGGTGCGGCCCTTCCTGCGAACGATCTCGGCCGAAGCGTTCATTGGGTTCGGGCTGTTTGCCAACGGGTGGATTATCGGCTCGTTGGGGCGGCGCGAGAAGACCGTGCGCCGGGCTGCAATTGCCGGGTGGATTCTTGCCGGTCCGGCGATCCTGATCATTCTCTACGGCGTGCAGGGCAGCCGGACGTTACCTGTGGTTCCCGGATCGGTGTGGGGCGGCCTGCTGCTCACGATCCTGCTGACGTTCGTCGGAATCACGGCGTCGTTTCCGCTGGGCGTGGCGCTGGCGCTGGGGCGGCGGAGCGATCTGCCGGTTATCAAGTGGACCTGCACGCTGTTCATCGAGGTGATCCGTGGTGTGCCGCTGATCACGATCCTGTTCATGGCGAAGCTGATCGTGCCGTTCTTCTGGTCCGGTCTGTCTAATATTGACCTGACGGTGCGCATGATGATCGGGCTGACGCTGTTCAGCGCGGCATATCTGGCGGAGAATGTGCGCGGCGGGCTGCAAATCGTCCCGCACGGGCAGATCGAGGCGGCGCGCGCGCTGGGCATGAACCCGCTCCTGACCACTTCGCTGATTGTGCTGCCGCAGGCGTTGCGCGCGGTGATTCCGGCGATTGTGGGTCAGTTCATCAGCCTGTTCAAAGATACGTCGCTGGTGGCGGTCGTTGGCCTCTTCGAATTAGTCGGCATTGTGGATACAATAGTCAGCGGCCAGCCGATTTACCGGCCCTACCAGCGCGAAGCGTATATCTTCGTCGCAATCATCTATTTCGTGATCAGCTACGCCATGTCCGATGTCAGCCGCCGCTTGGAGACGTCTGGCGCGGGGAGTGTCCGGCGATGACGATGCAACAAGAGGAAGTCCGCGTGACGACGAACAGTAACAACAACTCCCGAGAGCCGATTATCATCTGCCGCAACGTGAACAAGTGGTTTGGCAACTTCCACGTGCTGAAAGATATCAACCTCGAAGTGATGCCGCAGGAAGTTGTCGTGATCATCGGACCGTCGGGGTCTGGCAAATCGACCTTCATTCGCTGCATCAACCGGCTCGAGGAACACCAGGAAGGGCAGATCATCGTGGACGGCATCGAGCTGAGCCACGACGTCCGCAACATCGCCGCGATCCGCAGCGAAATCGGCATGGTCTTCCAGCAGTTCAACCTGTTTCCGCATCTGACCGTGCTCCAGAACATCACGCTCGCGCCGCGCTTTGTGCGCCGCCAGCCACGCCGCGACGCCGAAAAGATCGCGCTGCAGTTGCTGGATCGCGTCGGGATCCCGGAGCAGGCGCGCAAATATCCGGGGCAGCTATCCGGCGGCCAGCAGCAGCGTGTGGCGATTGCGCGCGCGCTGGCGATGCAGCCGAAGATTATGCTGTTTGACGAGCCGACTTCGGCGCTGGACCCCGAGATGATTAAAGAAGTGCTCGACGTGATGAAAGAGCTGGCGCAGAGCGGCATGACGATGCTCGTCGTGACGCACGAGATGGGCTTCGCGCGCGAAGTGGCGGACCGGATCGTGTTCTTTGACGAGGGACGGATTGTTGAGATGGGGCCGCCAGAGCACTTCTTCCACAACCCGCAGCACGAGCGTACCAAGCTGTTCCTGTCCCAGATTCTCTAACCGCGGGAGCGGACGGCATGCGCATCCCGACCCCTGCCTATCAGACGATCCTGGTGCCACTGGATGGCTCCGACGTGGCCGAATATGCGATCCCACATGCCGTGGACGTGGCGCGGGTGCACCGGTCGCGTCTATTGCTCGTCTGCCTAGCGGACGTGATCGAGCCGGAAGCGGCGGGTCTGCCGCTGGCAGCGGGGCAGCCTACCTGTCAGGACGCGCAATCCCGCTTGCAAACCCTGCGGCAGCAGCTTCGCGAGGACAATTTCGATGTCGAAACGCGCGTGATCGAAGGGCCAGAGCCGCGCGCCGCGCTGGAGCAGCTTATCGAGCGCGAGGGCGTGCAACTGATCGTGATGTCCACTCAGGGCTGGACCGGAATGCTGCGCTGGGTCTTCGGGCCGGACGTCGAAGCCGCGCTGAACAACCTGCCGGTTCCCTTGCTGCTCGTGCGCCCCACGACGTACAAGATTGTCGTGCCGCTCGACGGCTCAAGCTGGTCGGAGAGCGCCATCCCCCAGGCGCAGGAGATCGCGCGCGCATTCGACGCTGAGATTATCCTGCTGCACATCTTCCAGTCGCCTGCCAGCGATTACGCGGACCAGCTCGCCCTGGCCGGGCAGCAGGAAGCGGCCGAGCGCCCGTATGAGCAGATCCGCGATACCCTGATCGCGCTGCGGAATACGCTTCGCCGCGAAGGGATCCGCGCGCGGGAGCATATTATTCGAAGCAACAACCCGGCTCAGGCGATTGTGGATTTTGTTGAGGGCGAGACAGGCGTGAGCATGGTCGTGATGTCCACGCACGGGCGGACCGGCATTTCGCGCCTGCTGATGGGCAGCGTCGCGCAGAAGGTGGTGAAGAACCTGCGCTGCCCGGTGACGCTCGTCCATCCCCCGCGCGCCTGAACGCCCCGGAGCGCGCTCGCTTTCCTGCACGGAATGGATACGCAGAAAAAGAACAGGCCCGGAGATGATCCGGGCCTGCTGTATTTCTGGGGAGAGGCGGCTTACTCAGCCGCACCCTCGGTGGGCGCTGGCTCCTGAGTGGGCTCAGGGGCTGGCGGCTCAGTCGGAGGCGGCGTCACTTCGACGGTCGGCTCCTCGGTCGGCGGCGGGGGCGGCTCGACCGTTGGCTCCTGCGTCGGGACTTCGGTCGGCGGGAGCGTCGGCTCCGGCGTCACGATGTCCGGCGTGATCACCACTTCCTGCGTCGGAATGGCGGTCGGCAGCATCGTAGGCGTCGGCGGAATGTACTCCTGCACCGACAGCTCGTCGATGGCGACCATGCTCGGGCGGCTGTTCGCGTTCTGGTTGGACGGGCCAGCCGTGAGCACGAACCGCAGACCGATGACGAACCCACGGAAGCCACTCAGGTCCACCGTGCGCTGCATCCAGGCGCCACTCCAGCCGGGCTGGAGGTCGATGGGCAGCCAGCTCAGGCCGCCGTCCACCGACACTTCGACGCTGAACAACTCGTCACCTTGCAGATCGGCCATGTGCCAGAAGGTGAGTTGCGGCATCACAGCGGTCCGCAGGTCCAGCGGGTACGCCAGCGTCAGAGTGCTGACCTTGCCGCGCTCGATCGCGTAGCCGTACCAGCCGCTGCCGACCGAGCCACCGTTGAGCGCGTAGACCCAATCGCCATCCGCAACCCACGTCTGCTCGACTTCGAACGAGTCGAAGAAGGGCAGCAGGACGGGCAGCGGCGTGGCGGTCGGCGTCACGGACGGAACGATGATGTCCGGCTGCGGCGCGCTCGTTGGCTCGTCCGTGGGCGGGACGACTGTCGGATCGGTAACGGGCGGAACCACCGGTGCAGCAGGCGCCAGGCCCGCGACGGCGAACGCGTCGATGGCGATGGTTCCACTGATCGGAACGATGCGCAGCGTGTGAGCACCATCGGCTAGGCCGGTGATGCTGGTCCGAGCGCCGAAGGCTTGCTCGCCCGTGCTGCTGACGATCTGAAGCTGCGCGCCGTCCACCTCAATCGCGAAGCTGCCCAGCGTCGGGAAGACGACGAAGACGACGTCCACCTGCGTGCCGGTGAAGCCCAGGGTCAGGGTGTCGGTCAGCGCGCCGCTGCTGTACACATACTGTCCGCCGCTGGCGAGGTCCGTATTGTGCCCGAACCACGTGCCGCTCGCGATCACAGCCGGGTCGTTCGATTCCACCGTCAGCAACGGGCTGGCGGGTGGAACAACCGGCTCGGTCGTCGGCTCGACGGTCGGGACGACGTCGGTCGGAGCCTCGGTCGGAAGGTCAGTCGGGACCTCGGTCGGCAGTTCCACCGGCGGCGTTTCTGTCACAGGCGTTTCCGTGATCGGAGCAGGCTCGTTCACCGGCTCGTCGGTCGGCGTCGCAAGCTCCACCAGCCCGACCCACACATTGTCCACCCACAGGCCGACCGAGGTCGTGCCAGCAGGCAGCTCGCCAGTGGTGTCGAGACGGAAGCGCAGGGCGATGATCTGGCCGCTGACGGCGGACAGGTCCACGCTGCGCTGCGACCATTCGCTGACCGCGCCGGTTTCCTCGGAGACGGGCAGCCAGGTCTGACCACCGTCGACGCTGACCTCGACCACCACGCGATCGCCCGTTGTGAGCAGGGCGCGCTGCTGGAAGGTCAGGGTCGGCGAGAGGACCGTCGTCAGGTCGATCAGGCCGTTGAGCTGGAGCGTGCTGTCCTGGCCACGCGCCGCGCTGTTGGCGAACCAACCCGCGCTGTTCAGCCCGGCCGCCGGGTCGTACTGCCACGTGCCCGAAGCGGTCCAGCCTGTGCCGAGGACGAAGTCGTCCGCGAACGGCAGGCTGTAGACGACCGGCTCAGGTGTGACCTCAGTCGGCTCGGGTGTGAGTTCGGGCTCCGGCGTGTCCGGATCTTCGACGAAGAAGCTACGCTGCGCGGCGCTCGGAGCCGTTTCCAGCATCAGGCCCATCAGGCCGCTGCCGGTCGAGATCTCGAGACGCGGGCGGAAGTCAGCGGCTTCCTTCGAGTAGTAGAAGACGCTGTTGCCATCGTTGTTGGTCAGCACGAAGCTGTAGGTGCCATCGCCTGTGATGGCGGCGGTGACGTCGAGCGCGACCCACGAGTTGTCCGCGACGTTGCCTGCGCTGTCCAGCGCGGCGCCCATCGGGCCCGGCGCGTTGTTCCAGTTCAGGCCGTTCTCAGTCCACGCCGTGGACGTGCCCAGGTAGTTGTTGGACGCCCGGTAGATCGTGCCACCGTCCGGCCCACCGTCGTACGTATAGATCCACAGCGTCGCGGCGGTGATGTTCCCACCCGTTCCGGTGACATTGAACTTGAAGTAGCTGTCGTAGTCGTTGTTGGCAGAGCCGCGCACCCGGACGTACGGCTCGTTGCCGTAGCTGGAGGTCGGCTTGTCCGACTTGACGTGCGTGTCCGCGATCGGCGTCAGCACCAGGTTCCCGCCTGGAGGAGGCGTGGTGGGTGGCGGTGTCGTCGGCGGCGGTGTGGTCGGTGGCGGCGTCGTCGGCGGTGGGGTAGTGGGGGTGCCACTGCCCGCGCCCGTGAAGACGATCAGCACCGGACGGAAGTCAGCGGCGGCTTCCTTCGAGTAGTAGAAGACGCT
>Ga0134095_1001106_pt1 | contig 20479 bp, 20 predicted proteins | sample 6_2taG_FD_94449 | JGI IMG/M metagenome (GOLD analysis project Ga0134095, IMG submission 94449) | Switchgrass degrading microbial communities from high solid loading bioreactors in New Hampshire, USA - 6_20_20_110_A2 metaG | ecosystem: Engineered > Bioreactor > Semi-continuous > Anaerobic >... | reverse complement strand
CTAACCGCTGCTTCCCGCTACGCAATCGTCATCAGCACTTTGTTCTGCTCGACGCTGTCGCCCGCTTTGACGTTGACATGACGGATCGTGCCGTCGCGCGGGGCTTTCAGCTCGTTCTCCATCTTCATCGACTCGAGGATCACCACCGTATCCCCTTTGGCGACGGCCTGCCCTTCGCTAACCGGCACGCGCACGATCAACCCCGGCATCGGCGCCCGGATCGCGACTTCGCCCGAGATGTCGCCCAGCGCCATGAAGGCGCTCGCCAGGCGGCGGCTGCGCTCGTCCGTGACCTTGACTTCGTACAGGTCCCCGGCCATCAGCACGTGATACTGATCGTCGCGCTCCTCGACCACTGCCTCATAGCTGAGGTGGTCGACCAGCAGCGAGTACAACTCACCCTCGCGCAGCTCGCGGAAGTCGATCGCGCGTGGCTCGCCGTTCACCAGGATGCGCCCGTCCGCGTTGATCTCGATCTCAAACGTGCGGCCGTTGACCGTCGCCTGATACTTCATGCGTGCCCCTCGTTCTACTCCGCCAGATTGCCGCGCTCCAGCGGCCCGCCGATCGACCCGATCATGATGGAGTCCATCAGGTACACCAGGAATTGCTCGGGCGATACCTCGCCCTCGTCGCTGATCACAGACTCGTCAAGCAGCGCCTCGACCGCCAGCAGATAGCGCCCGTAGGGCACTTCCAGGCGATGCCACACGCCCTGGTCGCCGCACTCATGCTCATCCACCGGCGCGCGCAGAATCCGCCCGTTGATCATCGTGGCGACTGTCTCGGTTTCGAACACGCCGCTCTCGACCAACTGGGCGGCGCGCTCAGCGTCTCCACCCACGGCGGTAGCGTTTTCCTCGTTGCCATAGTCGCTCACCTCAAAGCGCAGGCCCCAGAACGGAAGCTCCGCCGGGTCGGCCGGGCACTCGGCAATCACCATCGTGATCATCGCCGCGCCCATAAAGTCGTTCGTAGCGAGGTACTCGCTCATGTATTCCGCCAGCGCATCACCCCCGACTTCGCCCCAGTACGCGATGCGCTCCTCAAGCGTCTGCGTGCCCGACTGGGCTTCATCCTGCGTGAACGGCGGGCCGATCAGGTCCGCGATCAGGCGCTGAAGGATCGTGCCCCACTCGTCAAGAGTCGGCGCGGTATCGGCCACGGCGTCGATCGACTCGGCGCCTTCGAGGATCACCACTGTTTGCAGGGCGTCGCCTTCATACGCGGGCATTTGCTCAGGATTGCGCGGCGTCAGCAGCTCGGTGAACGCCTGGCCCGAGTAAACTTGTCCAAAGATAGTATGCAGGCCGTTCAGCCAGGGCGTCTGCGTGTACGTGATAAAGAACTGGCTGCCGTTGGTGTTCGGGCCTGCGTTCGCCATCGCCAGCAGCCCCGGCCGGTCAAAGACCAGATCGTTATCAGTTTCATCCGCAAACTGATAGCCCGGCCCGCCCGTGCCGGTGCCAGTCGGATCGCCGCCCTGCGCCATGAAGCCCGGCAGCACGCGGTGGAAGGTCGTGTTGTTGAAGTAGCCTTCGCGCGCCAGGAACACAAAGCTGTTGACGGCCAGCGGCGCGACCTCTTCAAACAGGTCTATCGTAATCGGCCCCTGCGCCGTGCACAGCACCGCCCAGTAATCGACGTCTTCCTCGAGCACGTCCTCAGCCTGCTCATATTCCCGCGTTTCCGGCTCGACGATGTTCTCCGTCGCCTCAGCACAAATCTGCTCCGGAGTTCGCGCCCCCTCCTGTGCAAGCGCGATGCTCCCCGGCATGCCTGTGAGGAGCGCCACGACCAGCGCCGCGCTCACCCACGCGCCTATCCGCTTCATAATCATGAGTTGCTCCTTTTGCTCCGTCTCAGCGCCGGGGGATCGCCGCTTACGCTGCCTCGGGCAGCAGGAAGAATGCCAGCGCTATGATCAAGTACACGCCCAACAGCATGAGGCCCTCAAACCAGTTCGTCTCGCCGTCTTCCGCGACCAGCGAGCCGACGTACGACGCCGCCGCCAGCGCGACGACCTCAGGGATGGTGAAGGCCAGGATCAGTTTATCTTCAAACAGCAGGCTGATAAACACCAGCACCGGCGCGACAAACAGCGCGATTTGCAGGCTGGAGCCAAGCGCGATCGTCATCGACAGCTCCATCCGGTTCTTGATCGCCTGCTGCACCGCGACAAGGTGCTCGGCCACGTTCCCGATAATCGGCACGATAATCACGCCGACAAATAGCTCGCTCCACCCCAGTTCTTCGACCACCGGCTCGACGGTCGTCACCAGGAACTCCGACATGAAGACGATCGCGATCGTCGCCGCCGCCAGCACGCCAATCGCCATCGGCATCGACCACTGCGGCGGGTGATGCACCTCGACCGCCGCGCCGGTCGCCTGATGCGACACTAGCGAATAGATGATGTTCCCGGCGTAGAGCAGGATCAGGATCAGCGCGATGCCCTCGCTTAGCAAAAGCTCGCTCTCGAACGCTTCCAGCTCGACAAACGTCACGTCGAACAGCGACGGAATCGCCAGCGCCATAAACGCCATGATCAACAGCGTCGCGTTCATCATCGCGCCGCGCCGGTCGAACACCTGGAGCCCGTTCTTCAGGCCGCCAAGCAACAGCGCCAGCCCCATTACGAGCAGCAGGTTGCCGAGGATCGAGCCGATGATCGACGCGCGCACCAGTTCCAGCAACCCTTCACGCAGTGCGAAAATCGTGATAATCAGCTCGGCGGCGTTGCCCAGGGTGGCGTTAAGCAGCCCGCCGATCTGCGGGCCGGTGCGGATCGCGATCTCTTCGGTCGAGGTGCCCATCAGCGCCGCCAGCGGGATGATCGCCAGCGCCGACGTGACGAATACCATCACCGGGTCGCCATCCGTCAGACGCAGCACGAACGCGATCGGCACGAAGATCAGCAGGGCATTAACGCTCAGGAGTTTTCGTAGCTGGTCCAACGGCTCACCTCGACAGGGCGAAGATGTACGGTAGGGTCATCAAACAACACTTCGGGCTAACAGCCAACCACGCGCGCCAGCCTCAGCCGCTAGCGGTGCATCCGCTCCCAGCGGCCGATCCACTTCCAGTTTGACGCATCGCGCTTGGGCCGCGCCACAATCTGCGTCGATTGCTGGCGCTGCTGGTGCTCGACCAGCGTCGCCAGGATCGCGGCGACTTCCTCGCGGTGCGGGTCTTGCGTTTCCTCTTGCAAGTGCATGAATTCCTCGACGAACTGCGTGTCGTAGCGCCCGGCCAGGAAGCGCGTGCTGTCGATCAGCTTCTGGTGGAAGGGCAGATTCGTCTTCAGCCCCATGATCTTGTACTCGGCCAGCGCGCGACGCATCCGCAACAGCGCCTCGCCGCGCGTGTCGCCCCAGGTGATCAACTTCGCCAGCAGCGAGTCATAGTACGGCGTGACCTCATACCCGGCGTAAATCCCCGAATCCAGCCGGACGCCCGGCCCGGTCGGCGCGACATGCACCATCACCTGCCCGACAGACGGCAGGAAATTGTTATACGGGTCTTCGGCGTTGATACGGCATTCCACCGCCCAGCCCTTGAAGCGCACGCCGCTTTCCGTCGGGCCCATCCGCCGCCCGCGCGCGATGCGGATCTGCTCTTTGACCAGGTCCACGCCCGTCACCAGCTCCGTGACCGGATGCTCCACCTGGAGCCGCGTGTTCATCTCCAGAAAGTAATAGTTCCGGTCCGCGTCGACCAGAAACTCGATCGTTCCGGCGTTGACGTAGTTCACCGCCTGCGCCGCGCGGATCGCCGCCTCGCCCATCTTTTGGCGAAGCTCGTCGTCCATGAACGGGCTAGGCGACTCCTCAAACAGCTTCTGGTGGCGCCGCTGGATGCTGCATTCGCGCTCGCCTAGGTGGATCGTGTTGCCGTGCATGTCGGCCAGAATCTGAAACTCGATGTGCCGCGCGCCTTCGAGCAGCTTTTCCAGGTAGATCGTGCCGTCGCCAAAGGCAGCCTCGGCCTCGCGGTGCGCCGCCGCCAGCGCGCTCTTTAGCTGCCCCGGCTCGCGCACGATGCGCATCCCCTTGCCGCCGCCGCCCGCCGCCGCTTTGACCATCAGCGGATAGCCGATCTTCTCAGCGGCGGCGATCAATTCGTCGTCGTTGAGGCCCGGCTCGGTCCCCGGCACCACCGGTACGCCTGCCGCCTGCATCAGCGCGCGCGCTGCCAGCTTGTCGCCCATCTGCGCGATCGCCTGCGGCGGCGGGCCGATGAAGACGATCCCTTCGTCCAGGCACGCCTGCGCGAAATCCGCCCGCTCGCTGAGGAAGCCGTAGCCGGGATGGATCGCGTCCGCTCCGGATCGTCGCGCCACGTCGAGGATGCGCTCGATGTTGAGATAGCTCTCGCGTGGAGCCGGTGGCCCAATGCGGTACACCTCGTCGGCGTAGCGCACGTGCAACGCCTCGCGGTCTGCATCGGAGTACACCGCCACGGTGCGAATACCGCCCAACTCGCGGCAGGCGCGGATCACGCGCACCGCGATCTCGCCCCGGTTGGCGATCAGAACTTTCTTGATCGAAAAGGTTTCAGCCATCGGTGTTCTTCGCCTTATGGTCAGTCGTCGATTGCGGGGCGCCCGGAGTCCACTCCTGCGCCGGAGACTGGATCGTATGCGCCTGGAAGATGTCGCCGCACGACGAGCGCACGCTGGCGCGCAGCACATCCCCCGGCGACACGGCGCGTAACCCGTCGAGCGCCTGCTGCCACGTCGGGTTGACGTCGTCTGCGCCTTCCGGCGGCAACATTACACGCAGCGCGACGTGGCTTTGAATCCGGTAAAAGTCCCACACCCAGATCACCTGCAAGCGGCGTGTGACATCGTAGCCGCTCCAGACGATATGCCGATCGGTCGCTTCGAGCTGCTTCAACTGCGCGGCGACCTGCTGCAAGCGCGGACGCTGCTGAGCGTCTTCGATCGTGATGTCGAGCGTCAGCGTCGCCGGTTCCTCGATCGGCGCGCCTGCGGGCGGGCGGCTGTAGCAGACGTAGTTCTGCACCGCGACCGACGACAACACCGCGCTCGTGCCCAGCACCAGCCAGCGCCGGACCGGCGGCTGAGACGCCTGAGTAGTCGCGTCGTTCTTCGGATCGGCCTGTCCGTCGCTCACCGTTCACCCTTTGCAGGCGGTTCTGCCCAGGCAACCTCACCCCTCAACCCCGCTCCCTTTTCCCCTCTCCACGCGTGGAGAGAGGCCAGGGGTGAGGTTCTGCTCCTGGCAAACCGCTCGCTCCTTACATCCCATGCTCGCCGTTCAGCCAGCGGTTGAGCGCGACATCCAGCCCGGCGCCAATCGCCATCCCGATCGCCGTGCCCAGTGGAACGAGATCGATCAACAGGCCGCCCACCGCTCCGGCGAGGATCCCCGCCAGCATCAGCACGCCAGTCGGATAGCGGCGCGGGTCGGGCGGCGCATCCACCACCTCGCGCTCAAACCGATCGTCCAGCATCGCTGCACCTACAGCGGAATGTTCCCGTGCTTTTTCGGCGGATTGCTGTCGCGCTTGTTTTGCAGCATCTCCAACGCATTGATCAGGCGCGGGCGCGTGTCTGACGGGACGATCACATCGTCGATAAACCCGCGCGACGCCGCGACATACGGGTTGGCGAACCGCTCGCGATAGTCCTGCACCAGTTCGTTTTTGCGCTGCACCGGGTCGTCCGCCTCAGCGAGTTCGCGCCGGAAGATGATGTTCACCGCGCCATCCGGCCCCATGACCGCGATCTCCGCCGTCGGCCACGCCAGATTGAGATCGCTGCGGATGTGCTTCGAGTTCATCACGCAGTACGCGCCGCCGTATGCCTTGCGCGTAACGACCGTGATCTTCGGGACGGTCGCCTCGCAATACGCATACAGCAGCTTCGCGCCAGAGCGGATGATCCCGCCGTGCTCTTGCGCCAACCCTGGCATGAAGCCCGGCACATCTTCGAACGTGATAACCGGGATATTGAAGCAGTCGCAGAAGCGAATGAAGCGCGCCGCCTTCTCGCTGGCGTCGATGTCCAGCACGCCCGCCAGCACCGCCGGTTGATTCGCCACGATCCCGACGCTATGCCCGCCCAGCCGCGCGAACCCGACGACGATGTTGCGCGCAAAATGCTCGTGGATCTCGAAGAAGCGCCCCTCGTCGACGATCAGCTTGATCAGCTCTTTGACGTCATAGGGCTTGCTCGGATCGTCCGGAACCAGCGTGTTGAGCGCCTCTTCCGTCCGCAGCGGGTCGTCTTTGGTCGGCTCGAACGGCGGGTCTTCCATATTGTTCTGCGGGATGTACGTCAAAATCTCGCGCGTCAGAAACAGCGCATCTTCCTCGGAGTTCGCAGCCACGTGGCTCACCCCGCTGACCGCGTTGTGCGTCATCGCGCCGCCGAGTTCCTCAAACGTCACGTCCTCATGCGTCACCGCGCGGACGACATCCGGCCCGGTCACGAACATATACGACGTATCCTTCACCATGAAGATGAAGTCGGTCAGCGCCGGGCTGTAGACCGCCCCGCCAGCGCACGGCCCCATAATCACGCTGAGCTGCGGCACAAACCCGCTGGCGAGCGTGTTCCGCAGGAAAATATCCGCGTAGCCGCCCAGGCTGAACACGCCTTCCTGAATCCGCGCGCCGCCAGAGTCGTTCAGCCCGATAATCGGCGCGCCGTTCTTCATCGCCATGTCCATAATCTTGCAGATTTTCTCGGCGTGCGCCTCGCTCAGCGAGCCGCCCATCACTGTGAAATCCTGCGAGTAGACGTACACCAGCCGCCCGTTGATCGTGCCCCAGCCGGTCACCACGCTGTCGCCGAGATACTGGTTCTCCGGCCTGTCCATGCCAAAGTTGCGCTCGCGATGGACGACGAACGCATCCACCTCGCGGAAGCTGCCAGGGTCTAGCAGCAGATCGAGCCGCTCGCGTGCGGTCAGCTTGCCGGATCGGTGTTGCTTCTCGACGCGCTCCGGGCCGCCGCCTGCCATGCTTCGCAGGCGCATCTCGTTAAGCTGCTCGATCTTATGGTCGTGGTTGGTCATGCGGACACTTCTCCCGAACTCGGCTGAAATGGGTCATCAGGCAGGCAGATCGAAAGCGCGGCGAACGCGCCGCCAGCGCATCATCCACGCCGCCAGCACGATCAGCAACGCAGTCAGCGCGGCCTGGAACGCGATCCGCCCCCGGTCGAAGTCTGAGCGGGCATAGATCACGAGCCATAACACGCCAAACGCACCGTAGTTGCTCAAAATGATGAGAATCCAGCGCCGCGCCCACGCTCGGCATCGCGCCAATCCGACCGCCAGCGCGCCAAGCACCACCGCCCAGATCAGCGCAAACCCGGCGCGCAGCAGCGGCGGATACGACACGCCCAGCGCCCGGTATGCGTCTGCATGAGCGACGTGATCCCACGCCAGCCCCACATTGATCGCGGCGATCGCAGCGACGATCGCGCTGAACACCCACACGATCCACGGGCGGGGCGCGCGCGTTGGTGGCACGTTTGACATACCGGCATTATAGCTTGGCGGATGGGGCGTTCCAAAACAACCACTAGTGTACAAGCGCAAGTGATAAGCGGGCGGAGCAAGCTCCGCCCCTACAATTCGGGTGTGTGAGCTGAACTTTCAATATGAACGACGCGGTACAATCGAGCTTAGCTGTTCAATGAGGGAAACAAGATGTGGAATGATGAAGCGTATTCGCGGCGGCATTCGCTGCGATTACGCGGTTTTGACTATACAAGTGCGGGGGCATACTTCGTGACCCTCTGCGTTGCAGATCGTGCCTGTTTCCTCGGTGAAATCGTGGATGGCGCAATGTGCTTGAATCCGCTCGGGCGCATTGTCGCCGAGAGTTGGCTCGCCTTGCCTACCCGATTTCCCGTGATCGAGCTGGACGCCTTTGTGGTTATGCCAAACCATTTTCACGGGATCATCATACTGAATGAAATCCACGTCCCACCTGCGCCCTCGGGTTCCGTAGGAGCGGAGCTTGCTCCGCCCGCTGATAAGCAATCCGCGACGCCATCATTGAGCAAGGTCATCCAAGCCTTCAAGTCGATCTCAGCTATCGCGTGTAATCGAGCCTCAGGCCGTACGGGATTGCCATTCTGGCAACGGGGCTATCATGACCGCATCATCCGCGACGATCACGAGTTGCAGGAAATTCGCGCCTATATCGCCAGCAACCCCGCGCGCTGGACTGAGGATGATGAGTATCCGTTTGGCGACTGGTGATCCAGCCACGATAGAATTAAGCGCGCCTGCGGCCTATTCGCACTAAATGTAGGGGCGGAGCTTGCTCCGCCCGTGGAAATCCCTTACAAGAAACGAAAAATGGGTAGGCAAATCGGCTTCTGCAGCGGCCAACCACTTTTCGGCCAATACTTCTCGCAAGAAAGAAAAAACGGGCGCAGCAAGCTGCGCCCCTACGGAAAGTCAGAACCTCACGAGCCGCTAAATACTCACTTCCGGCCGGTACTCGCCGAACACCCCGCGCAGCACCCCGCAGATCTCGCCGAGCGTGATATCCGCTTCGACACACTCGATGAACAGCGGCATCAGGTTGTCGCTGCCGCGCGCCGCCGTCTCCAGATGCGCCAGCAGCTCGCGGACGCGCGCATTGTCACGTTCGGCGCGCAAAGCCGCCAGCCGGTCGCGCTGCGCTTGCTCGATCGACGGATCGACGCGCAGAATATCCCGCGCCGCGCCGTTCTCGTGATCGTCTGTGAAGCGGTTGACGCCTACGACGATCTGCTCGCCCGACTCCACGGCTTGCTGATACGCGTACGCTGCATCGTTGATCTCGCCTTGAACGAAGCCGGTTTCGATGGCCGCCAGCGCCCCGCCCAGCGCGTCGATCCGCTCGATGTACTCGCACGCGCGCCGCTCGATCTCGTCCGTCAGGTGTTCGATCACGTAGCTGCCCGCCAGCGGATCGATCGTGTCTGCCACGCCGGACTCATACGCGATGATTTGCTGCGTCCGCAGCGCGATCTCGACTGCTTCCTGCGTCGGCAGGGCGAGCGCCTCGTCCATGCTGTTGGTGTGCAGGCTCTGCGTCCCGCCGAGCACCGCCGCCAGCGCCTGAAGTGTCACGCGGACGATGTTGTTTGCTGGCTGTTGCGCGGTGAGCGTGCTCCCGCCGGTTTGCGTGTGGAACTTCAGCATCCAGCTCTTTGGGTTCTGCGCGGCAAACCGCTCCCGCATGATCCGCGCCCACAGACGCCGCGCTGCGCGGAACTTGGCGACTTCTTCCAGGAAATTGTTATGCGCGTTGAAGAAGAAGCTAAGCTGCGGGGCGAAATCGTCCACGGCCAGCCCAGCGTCGATAGCCGCCCGGACGTACGCGATTCCGTTTGCTAGCGTGAACGCGACTTCCTGCACCGCCGTGCTGCCCGCCTCTCGGATGTGATAGCCGCTGATGCTGATCGTGTTCCAGTGCGGAACCTCGCGCGCACAATACGCGAACAGGTCCGTGATCAGGCGCATCGACGGCTTCGGCGGGAAGATGTACGTCCCGCGCGCGATATATTCCTTGAGGATGTCGTTCTGGACGGTCCCGCGCAGCTTCGACGGCTCGACGCCCTGCTGCTTGCCGACCGCAATATACATCGCCAGCAGGATCGCAGCAGGCGCGTTGATCGTCATGCTGGTGGACACCTGATCGAGCGGAATGCCCTCGAACAGCCGCGCCATATCGCGCAACGACGGGATGCTGACGCCCACCTTGCCGACCTCTCCCAGCGCCATCGGGTCGTCCGGGTCGTAGCCGATCTGTGTCGGCAGGTCGAACGCGACGCTCAGACCGGTCTGCCCGGCGCTCAGCAGATAGCGATAACGCTCGTTCGACTCTTCGGCTGTGGCGTATCCGGCGTACTGGCGCATGGTCCACAGGCGGCCGCGATACATGGTCGGCTGCACGCCGCGCGTGAACGGATACTCGCCGGGGAAACCAAGTTGCTCCCGGTAGGCATCCACATCACACGGCTCGTCGGGGATATAGACGCGGTCCAGTTCGATGTCTGACGAGGTCGTGAAACACGACTTGCGCTCCGGAAAGCGGCTGATCACTTTCGCCAGGGTCGAGTTCTCCCACGCCTCTTTTAGCTGCTGGAGAGTTTGGTTGCTCATTATCTCTGCTCACCGAGACTACTGATCCGGTTGGGTGCGGGCGACCGCATCCGGCCCTCAGACGCCAACAACCCGCACCGGTTATGATACCCGATGCGGGCTGTTTCAGCAGTTATGACCCTCACCGAAAATGCGGTGATGCGTCAGGAATTCAGCGGTTAGCGCCCCCCATCCCCCGGCCCCTTGTCCCCACAAGGAGGGAAGGGGTGCGCTTCGATCTTCTCCTTCCCTCCTTGTGGGGGAAGGAGAAGATCGAAGCTCGGCAGGATGGGGGGTGCTCCGCTCTACAGCGACTCGACGTAGTGCTTGATCGCCTCGCGCATGAACGGCGCCAGATCGGGGTGCATCTTGACGAACGTCGCGTTGAACTGCGGATCCTCGTTGTAGAGGTCGCCCAGGCCGAGCAGGATCTCCGGCGTCGGCTCGTAGAAGTTCCGCAAGTTCTCGTGCCAGCGGCGCACCAGTTCCTGCACGCGCGGGCTGGCCGGACCTTCCGGCATCGCGTCGATCAGCTCACGGTAGATCGCGCCGCCTTCTTCCAGGATGGCGCGTTTCTTCTCGTCGGAATACTCACGCCACCGTTGATTCGACGCACGCACGTTTTCCTCGCCCCAACGCTGAGCGGCTTCTTCCTCGTAGGCCGCCTGCTGTTCCTCGCTGAAGCCAGCGAACAGTTCCTCGTTCGACATCTCACGTTCTCCTCTCAGGTGCTGGATCGTACGCTCCACCGTCTGCATGAGGCGTTCCAGGCGCGCCTGGCGCTCACGCAAGGCCCGCCGGTGCTGCTCCAGCGCGTGCAGCAGGTCGAAATCGGGCCGGTCCAGCACGGCGCGAATCTCGTCCAGGCTCATGCCCAGCTCTCGCAGAAACAAGATCTGCTGCAAGCGGAGCAGCGACGCTTGGTCGTACCGCCGGTAGCCGTTGGCCGGATCTCGTGGCGGGCTCAGCAAGCCGATTGCGTCGTAGTGATGCAGCGTCCGGACGCTGACTCCGGCGATCTCGGCAAGCTGGCGAACGGTGTAGCTCGTTTCGGACTTCATGCTGAACAGTCTAAACTATGACGTTACGTGAGAGTCAAGAAGTTTTTTGAAATCAGCTATCAGCAATTGGCAATTAGCAGTTAGCCAAAAGCGAAAGGCAAAAAGCCAAATTTGCTCAGTTAACCGGGGCGTGCTGGTGATAGGCAGGATGTTTTTGTTCTTGCTAATCGCTAATCGCTAACCGCTAACGGCTAACCGCTGCTCTCTAGTCTTCCAGCAAATCCTCGCAGCGCAGGTCTTGATACGCCAGCATGGCGCGTTCGAGGTTCGGCCACCACAGCGCGGGATCGCCCTCGACGACCCAGTGATACACCGGGAAGAACAGGTTATGGATTGCCGACAGCCGGTAATCCAGCCAGCAATCGTCCCACGTGTAGCCCTCAACACCCAGGCTCACCAACCGGTCGTAGTAGGTGCGCAGCAGCGGGCGCTCCATGCGAGAGCGATAGTCGGGGAAGTCGTGCATCGCGATCATGTACGCTAGGTCGTTCGTCGCCAGCCCGACCTGCCACATCGCCCAGTCGAGAATACGCACACGGTGCGACTCCGGATCGCGCGGATACAGGAAGTTCCACGCGTGGGCGTCGTCGTGAATGATCGTCAGCCCCTTGCCACGCGCCATCCGCTCGTAGTAATGACGCGGCGGCCAGCGCTCAAACACCCGCTTGAAGATCGCGCGGCGCTCATCCGACATGCGATCGCCCATGAAGTCGAAGAAGCCACGCAACCCGTCGCGGGCGCGTGCGAGCGTCGTCTCGTGGATGTCGCCCGCCAGCTCACCGATGTCCCCGTAGATGCGCGGGTGATCCCACCACGTCGCGTGGAACTGCGCCAGCGCGTTGATCAGCATCTCATAGCGCGGTGTCGAGGGGGGAAGCGTCTCAGCCGAGGGCCGGTGCGTCGCGGATACCTCTTCGAGTAACAGGTGAGCCGCTCCCGTGTCGGCGTCATATTCCGCATCGTAACAGTTGAGGATCAGCGGCGTCGCCTTCATCGACGGCACGATCGTCCGGTAGAAGTCCACCTCGCGCCGAAAGTCGGACAGCTTGAGGAATAACCGGCGCGGCACGTTCGCCTGCGTGCCCTCGGCAAATTCCAGCCGCAGCCGGGCGACCGCGGCCGTGTTCGTCTTCTCCGCTTCCAATTCGACCGACGCGACCGCACCCTGCTCGATGAATCCGTTGCGCGTCAGAACCTCGGTCAGCCATTCGGGCGTGACCTGCTCGAAATCAGTGATGACCAACGAAAACCTCCGGCGGCACGATTACCCCGGCGAAATTGTCGAATGTCAGATCGTGCGCGTCGAGCTTCAGCGCGGCTTTCACACGCTCGAACAGGGCCAGATAGCTCACCAGAATGCGCGGCGCGTCCGCCAGGCCGAGGCGGTCCAGCGCGCGCCCAATCGCGTCCGCCGGGCCTTCGACCTCGACAAACGGGCCAAACGGCATCTCGTCCAGCACCACTTCCGCCTCGCCAAGCTCGTAGGTCGTGCGGAACTTCTCGTAGACCACGTGCGGGCGAAAGCCGAGCCGCTGCAGGATCACGTGCATCGTATCGAAATCGCTGACCGTCACCTCGGCCTCGAAACGCGTGCGGACGTTCGCGGCCAGCGCGGTGTCGGCGTCCGGTGGCGCTTTGTACGTCAGGCGGGCGACCGTGTCTTGGCGCAAGCGGAGCACGATCTCGTTCGGCGTGAGCGACCCGGCCGCGTCTTCATAGCGGACGTTGCGCTCAAAAACGCGCGGCGCGCGCAGCACGGCGCCCACCGCTTCCAACCGCTCGCGGATCGCGTTCAAATCCGCGACCACGATCTTCACTTCCGTTTCGATCAGGGAGCTCATTTCGATCCCTTTGTGCCCTAGCGCGCCGATTTGCGTCCTGCTCGATCTTAACATCGCGCCAGGCAAATGCCTTGCCTGCGCCTACGGGACGATGGTGCGGACCGCTTCCTTCAGGTGCTGTTGGATGGCGAGGAGCAATTCGCGGTAGAAGCCGCGCGCGCTGTCCGGCGACATCACCACGTCGTGGTAATAGCTGCCCGAGGCGCGCTCCACCAACCACAGATCGACGCCGAAGAACGGCACGTCGGGCTGGTCATCGAGCCGGTCGAATTTGATGCGGCGCAGCGCGGTCATCAGCGCTTGATAGCGTTCCGGCTCGATGGTGTAGTCGAAATAGACCTCTTTGCCCGGCTTGTCGTAGACGACCTTGAGCATCGCCCCGGCGGCGTGCCCGCGCGTGACCGTGGCGACCTGGTTCGGAAAGCGACCGTCGTGGTACTCGATCGTGACGCGGAACGCCTCGCTGACGGTGGGGCGGCGCGTCACGTTGCGGAGCTCGTCCTGGCGCAGTCGCAGCGCGATCAGGCGGATCGGGTCCGCCCGGCGTGCTTCCATTGCTCCCCCCATAGGTGAAACATATACCCGTATACAGTTTCTTTTAAGATTATAGCTAAATTGTGCGGTACCATACGAGGAACAACAGGGCGAAAAAAGAGAGCGCAGAGGTGAGTGAAGCAGCACCTCTGCGCTCTTGTACGTCACTCTGATAGCACAGTATCATTCACAATGCACATAGATGATGTGCTCTGCACCACTCTCAAAATCGAACCCGATCATAGATGATTCCCCATCAAGGGTCAACTCGATCCTGTACACGCCGCTAGGCCACCATGTTCCCCAGTAGTAACTTTGGTGGATATAAATCTCCTTAGTGTCGATGAATTCCTTGACGTATTGGCCTGCAACATCCAGCGGTTTGTTTTCGTTGACCCGATACAGATCGACCCACACGTCATCTTGACGGTCACCGGAAATTGCAAAGTACAGATCGGTGTCCCCCCTGTTTTTACGTAAGACAAGGCCGCACCCGGTTGTGCGATCAAAGTACCCTTCAGTGAGATCGACGTGCACATCCGGGCCGCGTGTCGTCAGCCAGGAAGCGATAAACGCCGTGCCATTTTCCCACTTGATTTCGTACCAGTCGCCATCTTGCGCAACCACAGGGACAACCTGTCCATTCAAAGCCTGTCCCACGATCGCGCAGTTCGTCGAGGCGCAAGACCGCAGGTTTACGTTGCCGGAAACTACCGCGTTAAACATCGCTTCGCGATCATCCGCCCGAGCTGCCTCGGTCGCGGTTGTGGCGCCAGCTAACCGGAACGAGTCCAGCACGGCGCCAGGGTTCATGGCGTCAAGCTCGGCTTGCGTTGGCGCCTGGAATGTCAGCGCATAAAAGACGTTGCTACCCCCATCATGCACAAGGGCACGCTGGAACACCGCAGAGTCAGTCACATCAGAGAAGGTTACACACGGATATTCAACGGTTGCCGGGCACGCTTTGGCCACGTAATCAGTATCGAAAAACACAAACCGCATGATGTCGAGCAGCGTTTCCGCAGCATTATCGCCCAACGCATCGATCACGGATTAAGCAGGGCGGAGAAGTTGAACATTGAGCTCGACATCGTCTGCCGAGAAAGTGACAAAATCAGAGCCTTCCGCTTGCACGGTAAGCGAGGAAGGAACTTCCACCGAAAACAAGTTGTTCTCGTAGGCTTGCGTTTCGTCGCTCTGGGCGTAAGCAAAAGGAACGACCGCAACGAGCAGAAGTGCTGGCATCAGGTACAGCATCGCCTTACGTACAAACCGCATTCGAAAACCTCGTTTCACTAGCGAAAAGCACTAGCAGTCAATTTTAGCCCTCATAGTCATTGCTGCAAGCTGCCATGCCGTGTAGCGAGAGGTTAAGGAGGAGTTTTCACATATTTTTCGTAAGTTCGGCATACCGAAAACACGATACCAGATGATCGTTGACCAAGCCGCACGCCTGCATAAACGCGTAGCAGATCGTTGGGCCGACGAAGCTGAACCCGCGCTTGCGCAGGTCCTTGCTCATCGCGCGCGATTCAGGTGTCTCTGCGGGGATCTGGCTCAACTCCGTAAACTCGTTCTGCCGGGGCGAGCCGCCGACGAACTGCCAGATGTACGCGTCGAATGAGCCGAACGCGTCCTGCACGTCGAGGAAGGCGCGCGCGTTCTGGATCGTGGCGGCGACCTTCTGCCGGTTGCGGATGATCCCCGGATCGGCCAGCAGCACGGCGACCTTCGCGTCATCGTAGCGTGCGATGATCGCCGGGTCGAAGTTGTCGAACGCGTGCCGGTAGGTCTCGCGCCGCTTGAGGATGGTAATCCAGCTTAGCCCCGCCTGCGCTCCTTCCAGAATCAGCATCTCAAACAGCTTGCGGTCGTCATGCTCCTGAACGCCCCACTCCTCGTCGTGATACGCGATGTACAGCGGATCCGATACGCTCCACGGACAGCGCGAAACTTCGGTCATGGTACCGGCTCCTTGCGTGCAGTAATTGCCAGAAGGTCTTCCCAGCCCGGCTCCGGCTGCCGGGTCAGCGACGGGTAGAGCGTGATGCTGCCAAAGCCGCATTCCGCCAGCAGCGTCCGGTACTCGTCGTCGGTGTACGCCTGCATACTCGAAGCGTAGCGCCTCACCGCGCCAGATTCTGCGTCGATGATGTAGTAGCGCTCGGTCGCGACACAGGCGTCCTCATCCCAGAACGCCTCATCCAGGTAGATGTGCGGCCCCGCCGAGAACAGTCCGCTTTCCGCGCTGTACCATGACGATGGCCGCCGCCCGATCTTCTCGACGGCCGCGAAGGTGTGCGGCTCCAGGACCAGCGCACCGCCGTCCGCCAGCGCTCGATGCGCCTGGTGCAAGATAGCGCGCGCATCCTCGCGACGAAACACGTTGAACTCGCCGTAGATCAGGAGCGCACACCCGAAGCCCTCACCCGGCTCAATGTGGCGCAGATCGCCCTCAAGGTAGGTGCAATCAAGCCCCTCGGCCTGGGCGACCTCGCGCGCATGGCGAATCGACGCGGGAGAAAAATCCACGCCCACACACGAATGTCCCAACCGCGCGAGGCGGCTAGCGTACAGCCCTGGCCCGCAGCCCAGATCGAGCACGCGCGTCGGCTGCCCGCCGAGCACCGCCTCGTGAATCCAGCGCACGTGCCGGTCGATCAGCGCAGCGCGGCGGCTGGCGGCGTCATGCGCTTGCGTGAGATGTTCCGCCAACATCCGCTCGCTGAAGTCCGATTCGTTCCAGGGAATTTTCTCACCCTCGACCCAGTTCCCGGGCGGCTGTCGGCGGCGCACGATGTCCAGAAGCGTAAAAGTCTTTTTCATGGGCTGCCCCTAAGTCTCTATTTGAAACGAAGTGCTATAGCTCCAGCACCGCCTTGCCGAACAGGTCGCCTGCTTCCATGCGGCCCATCGCCGTCCGCACTTCGTCCAGCGGGTAGACTGAGTCGATCACCGCCTTCAGCCGCCCCTTGAACAGCAGGCGCATCACGCGCACGTACTCGCGGTGCGGACCCATCGTGCTCCCCAGAATCGACAGGTGCTTGCCGAAGATCAGCCGGTTGTCGATCTCGACCTTCGGGCCGCCGGTGTTGCCAACCGTCACCACGCGCCCGCCCCGCGCCAGCGCGCGCAGGCTGTCGTTCAGCGTCGGCGCGCCCACGTTATCGACCACCACGTCGACGCCGCGCTTGGCAGTGAGCTGGAACACCGCGCGGGACCATCCCCCCTCGACGTCACGCGGGATGATCGCGTCCGCGCCGAGTTCTTCCGCCTGCCGCAGTTTCTCGTCGCTGCTGCCGACCACGTACACGACGCACCCGGTCAGCTTGGCGATCTGGATGCAAGCCGTGTTGACACCGCCGCCCGCGCCGATGATCAGCACCGTCTCGCCGGGGCGCAGGTTAGCGCGCGTGATCAGGCTGTGCCACGCCGTCACGAACACCAGCGACGCAGCCGCTGCCTCGGCAAACGAAACGTGCTCCGGCAGGGCAATCAGGTTGCGCGCAGGGACAGTGATGTATTCTGCAAACGTGCCGCTGACGTGCTCGCCCAGGAGTCGGAAGCGCACGCAGCGATTCTCCCATCCGGCGCGGCAAAACTCGCATTCCCCGCACGACAGCGTCGGATCGACCGCCACGCGCGTCCCAACTTCCCAATCGTGGACGTGCTCGCCCAGCGCGTCGATCGTCCCGGCGGCGTCCGCGCCGAGAATGTGTGGCAGGCTGAGCTTGATCCCCGGCCAACCGTTGCGCACCCAGATGTCGAGATAGTTCAGCGCGGCGGCCCGCACACGCAGCCGCACCTCGTCCGGCCCCGGCTTAGGGATCGGCAGATCGGTCGCGATCTCGACGTTCTCCAACGGGCCGTGCTCGCGAATGATTGCTGCTTTCATCGTCCCCCATCCTTTTCAACGCGCGCCGCCGCGCGCCTACTCACCAGAGCTACCGCCCGGCACCAGCAACCCCAGATCGCACCGGAATATCAGGTTCATCCACCCGAAAATGGCCGTATTCACACGCTTGCCCCGTTTGGGCGCCGGGGGATCGTCCACACGCACACAGGGCTCGTAGACCTCGATCGCGTCGCGCAGGGCGGAAACGCCCCGTTAGAACTGCACGGTAAAGGGAACGGTGTACGTCTGCGTGCCGTTCAGGTAAACCTCGACGCGATAGTTTCCGACCGGCCACTGTTGCTGTGGGTGCGTGGCGCTAAACAGGATCTTGCCGCTGCCGGAGCGGATCGTCTCCTCGCCGATCACCCGGTCGCCGCCATCCTCGCCCGCGCCAACCTGCACCCAGGTGACACGCACCTCGTTGTCGTCGGACGCATTCGCCAGATCGACCACCAGATAGAACGTGTCCGCCGGGGCATAGGTGCTCGTGCGCGATTCACCGGCTTCGTCGCGGACCAGGGTTGCCGAGCGCACGTGCGCCGTGGTGATCTCGATGCTGCACGCCAGCCCGCTCGCAAACAGGGCCAGTGCCACCAGTGCCAGCGTCCAGTGTGCTTTGTGCATCTTGCGCTCCTTCAGCAAGCAATTAGCGATTAGCGATTAGCAGGAACCAGGTAATCGAAACGACCTGGCAAACGCGGCGCCCGCCTGAGAAAACCCACATCTCAAGAAAACCCACATCTCAACCCCGGCCGTTTTTCCCCTCTCCGCGTGCGGAGAGGGGCCAGGGGTGAGGTTTTGCGCGCCCATGGTCATTGACAGGCAAACAAGGCACACGGCCGCCCCAATGTTTTGGCTAACCGCTAACGGCTAACCGCTTTCATAACTCCTGCCGCACGCCCTCAAGCATACTCAGGCGCAGGGCTTTCCGGCAACCTGTCGTGACTTTGCGGCGGGGCATTGTTATCATCATGCCGCGCTCTGCATAGGAAAGGGTCGATGAAATGCTCCGCTTAGTCGTGCGGGCGGCGCTCGGCGTGTTGATCGTGGCGTCCGCGCTGCTGCCCGTTTCTGCGCCCGTGCGGGCCCAGGACGCGTGTGCCGGGCTGGTCGAGCCGCGCCTCGAAACCGGCGGTCTGGGGCGCGTCACCTCGCCCTATGGCGTCAGCCTGAAAGACCGCCCCGCGACCGGCGCCGCCGGATCGGTTGAAGTCACGCTGATGCCGCCCGGCACGGCGTTCACCGTGATCGACGGCCCTCGCTGCGCGAACAACTATCGCTGGTGGCAGGTGCGCCTCGCCAATGGCACGACCGGCTGGGCCGCCGAAGGCGACGCTGCAAACTACTTCCTGGAGCCGAACATCGTCGGGCTGGATTTGTTCGTGCCGCGTGCGGACCGCACCGAAATCATGCATACGTTCGTGCTGCCGGATGGCCGCGCGCAGGCCCGCGAGCCATTCCCCGTCGCGCCGGTGAACGCAACGCCCGCCGAGGTCTGGCAGCAGGTCGAGATCGACCGGCTGGTTCCAGCAGTCGAGCAGGCGCGGCAGAACTGCCCGCAACGCCTCATCGGGACGCCCTTCGCGGATCTCGCCAGCGCCGAGGACGCCTTGCAGCTTCCTCTGCCGCCGCTCGATTATGACGTCTATCCCGCGCCGGACGGGTCGCGCCTGTTGCTCGTGCGCCACCTGCACCTGCTCGTCCCGCGCTGCGACCACGCCCTGCCAGAGCGGATCGGCATCAGCCGGGTAGTCGTGCTCGACGCGGACGGCACCGAAACGGAGCTGTTCCCCTTCGCGCAGCATAGCGACATCCCCGCCTCGGAAGACCAGTATCCCGCCGACACGATCGACGCGTGGCCGATCTACCTGGACGAAGTCGTCTGGGCGCCGGATGGGCGGCATATCGCGTTCGTCGCTGCCTACCGCGACACGTGCGGCGAGGCGGCCTGCTACCGCTTCCACATGTACGTCGCCGCGCTGGAAACCGGCCAGTTATACATTCTCGGCGAGGGGCGGCATGTCGCCTGGACGGACGGCGGCGCGCGGCTGATGTTCTTCCGCGTGCTAAGCGACGCAGAGGGGCGGCGGGTCCCGCTGCTGTTCTCCGCCCGGCCGGATGGCACCGACCGCCAGGAGATCTGGCTGCCCGGCGGCGCGCTCTACACGTCGACCACGCAGACGCCACTCGGCCTGCCCTGGAACGCCAGCGGCACGCGGCTGATCGTCGGCAACGCGGGCGGCACGAGCGAGGTGATGGTCTTCAACACGGGCGACAAGGGCTTCACGCCACCGGTCGGCGTGCCGGAGATGGCGATGCCGCTCAACCGGCTGTCCGTCCACCTCGTCCAGGGCGAAACGTCGTACCTGTGGACGACCATTCGCGGTGACTTCATCGTTCAGAACATCCGTCGCGGCGACAGCGTGCGCCTCAACAGCGCGCTCGGATCGGTGGGCGTGCCGCTGGTACGCGTCGAGCCATTCGCCACGGGCGAGGCGGCGCTGGCTGTGATGGCGGACGGCAGCGCCTACGTGCTGGACATTGGCGCGGATACGCTCACGCCGGTCGCGCTGCCGGAGTAAGCGTCCATGCCCCGGCGGGGAGTTGCGCTTGCGCTGGCCGTCGCGCTGCTGCTGGCCGGGTTCGCCCTGCGGACGCGCCACATCACCGCGCTGCCGCTCTACCAGGACGAGACGTATCACCTGCGCCGCGCCGAGGCCGTCTATCGCTTCGCGGACAACCCGATCGCCTACGCGCACGGCAAGCTGCTGCTCTACTACTGGATCGGCGCCTTCGATCCCGCCTACACCGAGGCCGGGCTGGCAACTGCGCGCCTCAGCGTCGCGCTGACCGGGCTGCTCGCGGCGGCGGGGAGCGCGGCCCTGGCGCGGGCGCTGTTCGGGCGAGGTGCGGCGCTGCTGGCACTCGCTCTAGCGATCTTCTCGCCCTATGCGCTGTTTTACGACCGGCTCGCCATGTCGGATTCGCCTGCCGCCGCGCTGAGCGTCCTGGCCGGGTGGTGGACGCTCG
>Ga0134095_1001095_pt1 | contig 20604 bp, 14 predicted proteins | sample 6_2taG_FD_94449 | JGI IMG/M metagenome (GOLD analysis project Ga0134095, IMG submission 94449) | Switchgrass degrading microbial communities from high solid loading bioreactors in New Hampshire, USA - 6_20_20_110_A2 metaG | ecosystem: Engineered > Bioreactor > Semi-continuous > Anaerobic >... | reverse complement strand
GTTTACATAAGATTATGTTAAATATGCCGGATGACGTACTGGAAAGGCTGAAGGATATTGCCATTGAGTGTATTAAATTGGAGGCGGAAACACGTCATCCGGACATCTCTGTTTGTCGGAGAAGCATTATTCAAAAGCGAATGAAGGAGCTAATTCGAGAGAGGGATAAGATTATTTATGAACATATGTCGTTGGGACGGTTTTTTTGATATGTTTTTGAGATACAGTCATTAGGAGAAGTCAAAGGATATTTGAATAAATAACGGACACCATGTATGGTGTCCTTACTTTTTCGGACATCTATCCTCATTTCCTGCCTAGTTGGAATTTGCTTGAATTAGTTAATCCATCTCGTTCGACAATTTCTTACATATTGCATTAAACCATGTCGAAACTTGCGATGACTTTTTATTGATTTTTTTTCCATTATTACAATATAATTATTATTGAGTAACAAAAATACAAAAAATTCTACAGGGGGTAATACACATGAAGATGAGACAATTAAGCAAAAAAATAACATCAATTATGCTTCTGGCAGTGATGACAGTAACTTTAGCTGTCACTCCAGTTTTTGCAGAGGCAGACCGGCAAAATTTTAAAGTAACAAGTCAGAGTGATAGCATATTTCCTAAAGATCAGGTAGAAAGTAATTTTCTAGAAGAGAATGGTAATGAATTTCATAATGCTCAATATGAAACCAATCAATTTATAATAAAATTTAAGAATCCTAATAGTGACAACAAAGTAATTACTAAGCTTAAGAACAAAATCCAAAGTTCTAAAAAATTTAAAGGCAAAATGCAAAACATGAGTGTTGTTAAAACAAAATCAAAGATGTCAAAGTCAGATCTCTTGTCAGAAATGAAACTTCAGAAAGTAGATAGTGACATATTATTTATAGAACCAGATTATGAATTGACACTCTCAGCCAATGATCCATACTATAGCATTCAATGGGGACTTGGAGTTGATAATGCATTGGGAAGCGCAAATGTAATTCCGGCGTGGGATGTATCAGAAGGTGAGGGTATTATTGTTGCAGTGATCGATACAGGGGTAGATATTAATCACTCTGATATTTCTGCTAATATTTTTATTAATAGTTCCGAGATTCCCAATAATGGTATCGATGATGATAATAATGGATATGTTGACGATTACATGGGTGTTAATGTATTAAATGATAACGGTAATGTTGATGATGATAATGGGCATGGCACACATATCTCAGGCATAATTGCCGGGATTAAAGATAATTTTGAAGGAATAGCAGGGGTTTCCCCGCGAGCTAAAATACTTCCCATTAAGGCCTTTGATAATGGTATCAGTTGTGTAAGTAATATAATTGAGGCTATCAGCTATGCGGAAAATATGGGAGCAAAAATTGCGAATTTTAGTTTCGAAACTTCTCAATATAGCCAAGCTTTAAAGGATGCAATTGATGCCTCCGGTCTTCTATTCTGTTGTGCGGCAGGTAATGGTGGTAAAAATACCGATAATACTCCAATATACCCAAGTTGCTATGATAGTGCTAATGTCATTAGTGTTGGGGGAATGAATAAAGATGGAGAAATCGCAGTTAATTCAAATTTTGGGGCTAATACTGTTGATGTTGTCGCACCATCAGTAGATATTATTAGTACTCTTCCAGGAAATACATATGGAAACAAAAGCGGTACATCGATTGGAACTGCCTTTGTTTCTGGTCAATGTGCACTTTTATTAAGTCAAGATAATACATTAAGTCCGGCAGAAGTAAAAAGTAAGATTATTGCATCTTCTGAGATGACATCTGCTCTGGATGGTAAAGTAGCAGGTGGTAAAATTAATTGTGCCGGTTCATTAGGTATAGTCCCTCAATCACCTATAGTTACGCCTCCACCTATAGATGATACTATTTCGGATACAGTATATGAATCAGTTTATGACTCTACAATCATCATTGCATCGGACAACCCTGAGTATTCAATAACCCAGCAGAATATATGTCCGGTATTTTCTTCTTCTGTTCCTCAATCAAATGGTCAGTTTAACGGGAAAGTGCTGGGAGCGACATGGATTAATTTGGCAAACGGTGGAGACTGTGAAAGTATTGATAAATTTCATTTAGTAGATGGTTCTACTGGCACTATAACATTAGATAGCACTATAAAAGCTCAAGGTAATAATAGTGTAAAAGTGATATCAAGCAGTATAAATTATGATTATGCTGCATATTTTGATTGTGGTAAGTTGCCTGCTGGTTGTTATTTGATTGAATTTGATTTAAAAGTGAACGAAGGAATGGTAGGTTGTGATTTAATAACTGACAACGATGGTTCTCATGGACTAGTGTATGATATTTCAAGTACTTCAAATTTTCGTACGCATAGTGCATTAACAAAACTGTATACTGATGTAAATAGTGCCAAATTGTGTTTTTATAACTGTGATGCAGGAAACGTAAGCTTTAATATCGATTCAATTTTGATTAAAGAAATATCTTATGATGATTATATAACATATATGTTTGCACCTTATATGATGGCTCAAAAATATGATTTCATTAACTCTGTTGCATCAACATCTTCATTCCGCATAACATCAATAAATGATAATAAATTTGATGGCGAATTAGAATATGGAAATATTGATTATACGAATGGAGAAACAATTGAAGATAACACATTTATACGTAGTAAAAACTTTCAACCTATCGAACCGGCAAAGAAATATATTCTCTCAAATGATAAAGGTTATACGGAGGCAACCGTATACTTTTATGATACAAATAAAAAATATGTAGGAAGAAGAGTTGCAAATTCAAATTGGTTTACCTCACTCTCAAGTGCTAAGTATGTAAAGTTTGCTATTAAAGGTAATGACTTAGCCACAAAGGTGAAACTTGAATATGGGGAGTCTGCGACAGCATATAATCCTCAAGAAAAATCCGAATGCTATATTAGTCTGCCAAATGGTGAAACATTAAAATCATTACCTTTCTATAATTGTTATGATGAAATTAACTTAAACACAGGAGAGTATATTAAGCGTATTGGTAAAAAACTCTTTAATGGAACGGAAGCATGGTATGACGGCTCTGATCTGGGGACAGTGTATCGATTTAAGCTGTCAAATGTTACTGATATATCGACTTGGCAAAAACCTAAACTTGTTACGATGAATGATACATATTTCCCCTATATCGCAAATCTGTACTTAGATGAGCAACATTTTTTCCATGAATATGGTAATATTGTCGATGTTTTTATTAATAAAGTAACTGTAGATTCACAACCTGTTGGATCTACACCGTTGGAAAAGTTTAAATACCTACTGTCAAATACACCATTGGAAGTTTTATACGAGCTACCGGAACCGCAAATTACGAAGCTTAATATTACGCCCCTTATGTGCTATAAAAACGGCACTTATGTTCTTGAGCATGTTGTAAAGGATATAGCAGTATATAATAATGGTTTACAGATCAGCAATACGAAATTACCAATTGAAAATATAGAAAAGATATTTAAAGTTAATGGTAGTGCCAGGATTCCTGTCACAAGCGGATATCAAGTATCGGCTGATGGAAAATCTATAATAATAGACGGTGCAACTAATGGAGAAATATATGAATTTGTATATTTCTATCATAATAGTCTTGGTACTCTGCCGACAATTGAGTTTACTGTGCCTACGAATACGGATGCTCAAATTGATGACAATACAAGTGCCCTTAGTAAGCTGACAACTTTAGTTAATAATCTGGCCGCTGAAAATGCTGCACAGGATATACAAATAAAAGAACTTTATGATTCTTTAAATGAGGCAAATGCTGCTATTAACTTACTAACTGAACAAGTTCAAACATTACAGCAACAAATCGCACCTTTATTGCCAGGACATTCCATACGTTATGAATATGATGATAATGGCGCACTTATAAGGCGTGTCGTAGAATAAAGATAAATAATTAACGCACGATAAGGGAGGTCAATGGATTGAGGAGATTTATAGCAACAATAACGCTCTGCCTATTTGTATTTACTTCTCTGCCGGTTACTACACTGGCAGAGGAGATGAAAGATACACTATACAAAATTAAAACTAAAATAAGTCAGAATGAACAAGAACTTGAAAAAGCTAATAATGAAGATATATCTAGAAAACAAGGCTCAGCAGATACACAAACGGCTGGTGAAGATAAGTATATAAAAAGAGAATATATTAATAAAAATCTGACCAGTGAATCTTTTAAATATGCTCATTCCAGATATTATCAACAATTAAAAAAGGAAGGCAAGTTGGATATTTTAGAACAAGCAGAACAGCAAAATATTGATCCTTCAGAACTACTATCAACAGGTGAAGAAGATGAGACGGTTACATTAATGTCTTCGAGTAACACGGATTGGTATAATGCCCTGGTTGGACCATCGGTAATGAATGGTACCAATGAGCCTAAATACTCGGCATTTTCAAACCAACAGGAAATTATTTCTCCATTGACTGGTGATCTAACCTTAAAATATAACGATATTTCCCTACCTGGACGTAATGGTTTAGACTTAAATATAGGACGGATTTATCAAAGTAACCAAGCATTACTAGGGGATAAACGTATTAGTGAAGATGGTCTATGGCAATATCCGGATTATTCTACTTATTATATGAGCAGATATGCTCTTGGAGTTGGTTGGGCATTTAATTTTCCATCCGTTCAAATAGAAAGATTTAATAATGAAGAAGAACTATATTATCATACCGGTAACGGAGATATTTATCATGTTGATTGGGGTGGTTCTTACAGTAACCTTGAAAACTATTATAAGGAAGATGCTAGATTTAGCACTAAGCAAGAAACATTTAGCAATGGTCAGGTCAGCGCAAAATATCAATTTACCACAGCGGATCAAACAAAACAGTTTTTTGCAGCAGACGGAAGACTTATAGGAATCAAAGACCGTTTTGATAATCAAATAATTTTCAAGCACCAAGAAATGCCTGTTGCTAATTATGCACCCAATAGTGATTTTGAATATCCAATTAATGAATATTCATGGAAACCACGCGTTGTATACCGTAAGGATGAGGTTATGCAAGTGAAGTCTGAAGGTTGTGGTAAGGATGATGACACTGCACTAAAATTAGCTCCTCCTGATGCCAACAGCAAGGTTAGTTGTGAATCAATATATATTCCGGTATTACCAAATACAAAATATTATTTTAGTACATATGTTAAAATGTTAAATACGACAAGAGGCGATTTCTATATTTCTTGTTCAGAGCACAAAAAGAATTATACCAAGATATCTACATATGAGATTAGAGCTAACAAAGGGATAGAGGGGTGGCAGTTATTAGAAAAATCTTTTACGACTCACGAAGATGCACGCTATGTTAGATTAGATTTGGAATGCATGGGATCGACTATGTATGTTGATAAAGTCAGATTCGCTAAGCTTGAGCCTCTAATTTCTGAAATAACTGACAGCATAGGAAGGAAAATTACTTTTGAATATAATAATAATTTATTTGAAGACGATGCAGATGTTGGCGATATCATTTTAAAAGTGGAGGATCCAAGTAAAACTAAGGAGTATTCTATAACCTATAAAAGGTCAAGAATTCTTTGTGAAACGTCGTGGAATAATGAATTAACGGAGGAAACGCGATATTATAATCATTGTGGTGTAATAGATAACGAAGGTCAAGAGACAACTTATATGTATAATGCTCCAACTGAGAAGGAATATTTTTCATTTTTAAAAAAGAAGAAAGACTCGAATTCTGCATATAGTACCCGTATGCTTATAAGTGATATTGAATATAGAAACTCATCTGTGCATTATGATTATGAAAAAGTAACTAAGCACTTAGGTACACATGGTTTTCACGAAATACGAAGGGTATCTTCGCGGCATGAAAATTACCATGACATCGGTGGAATAAATGGTATTAATCAAAATACAAAAACATACACATTTGGTAGTCCTTATGGGTACGATAATGAAACAGGGTATCCTGACTATGAAACAGAGCCCATTTGTTCAATGAATCAATATGGGTATTACTGCATAATGACACAAGATAATAATTTACAAATTAAGACTTCTTTTTTTGGATACAGAGAAAGAAGCATCGAAAAGAAAGACCTTTCAACAGGCGAAACAGAAACAATATATTATGACAGCTATCATAGAACTTTTAAAGATTCACCATTAGAAGTACGGCAAGAATCATATATGCCTCAAAAAGGAACCAATACGCTTTACACCATTTATACTTATAACGATTGGGGAGGATTAGAGTCTGAAACATTACCATTAACTAAAGCTCAGAAAGAAAATAGTGCGACCAAGGCTAAATATACCATAAGCTATACGTATGACCCAACATTTAAATTTCTTAAAACAAAAAGTTATTATCAAGATATTAATAAAGAAAAATTAACAGAAACGATAAACTATGATTCACAAGGACGGATACAATCAACGGTAAATGCTAAAGGAGAGGTAACGGAATACAAATATGAGGATGTTGATAATACCGTAAATCCTTCAAAAGCCTATCCCGGTAATGTAACAGAAGTAAAAATAAGTAATATCAACAATAACGGTGATGGCACAGACAGCATTACAATATTTGATTATAGCGAAGGATATCATGCTTTTCCAACCACTATTATTCAAAAATATAAGGAAAATGGAGTAGAGAAAGAAAGCCGTACCTATAATACTTATGAATATATACATGGAAATTTAATATCGGTCAAGGATGCAAATCTTAACGAAACAATCTATGATTATGATAATGTAGGAAGATTAAAGAAAGTAACTTATCCTAGTTCATTGGGTAAAGATGGTGAATATATAGTAGAAGATAATTATGTTTATAATAACAGCGTACCTGTACCTGCCCACAATAACCGTGAATTATTTGAAGTTCGTAGTTATAGAACCAAAAGAAAGATTGGTCAAACTACTGCAACAATCGTATCTGATAGCTATAGCTATTATGATGACCATGGAAATATAATGTATTCAAAGATATGGAACGATGAGCATAATTCATGGGTTTCTATGACCTATTCATATGATGAATATGGACGACTTGATTGGGTCAAAGATGAAAAGAATAACAAAACCAGTTATACGTTTGATAGCTTTGGCAGAATAAAAACAATTACGGATGCTCGTCAAAGCGTGCAAAAATATGAATATGATAGTTATAACAGAACAATGACAACTTACTTCATTCCTGCATCTGCACCTGCAACACAAGAGAACCATTATGTTGAAACATATGACCAATGGGGCCGCATAATATCCAGAAAAGGATATCCGGAAGGAATCAATTCTTCAAAGGTAGTGGAAGAAAAATATGAATATGATATTGTGGGAAATTTAACTAAGTTAACAGATGCACGGCTTTATGAAACATTGTTTCAATATGATGCATTAAATCAACTTGAAAAAGTAACGAATGCAAAAGGTGAAGAAGTAGAATATAATTACACAAAGCTGGGAACAATTTCTAGTTTTAAACAATATGGAGAAGGAAAAACATACACTACCACAAATTTATATGATGAAAGAGGTCTGTTATTATCAAAACAAGGGCCGGGTAAAAAACCAATGACGTATAAGTATAATTCAGTAGGATTACCCTATGAAGTGACAGATGCATCAGGCAAGATTACCACGATGAGGTATGATAACAATAACAGGCTTCAGGAAATCAAGGCAAATAAGGATAAAGTAAAAAATTATTATCATCCGCTTGGAGGCATAGAAAAATATGAAGTTTCCAATGATGATACAGGCATGGGAGAACATCTTACTTATGATTTTTATTCTACCGGCTTGGTAAAGGAAAGAAAACAAGGCAGCTATGCAACAACTTTTGAATATGATATAATTGGAAATATAAAGAAAGTAACGGATCCTTTCAGCTTAGAAGTAAACTATACTCCTGATACGCTAAATAGGCTTCATACTGTAGAAGTGGACGGTAAAACTTTTGTTTATGAGTATTACGATGATGGCATGATAAAATCTATTACATACCCCGATACCGGTAAAGGAACCCTGCAAACTACCTATACTTATGATAATATTAACCGTATGACAACCATGACAAATAAGCTTGGAACAAAGATCATTTCACAGTTTAGTTATGAATATGATAACAACGGAAACATAACAAAAATAACAGAAAATGGCGATGTAACCGAATACGAATATGATGAGCTTAACCGTCTTAGCGCTGTTAAAATACCAGGGGTAAGAACAATAACCTATACTTATGATTCCAGAGGGAACAGAGCGACACAGTCGGATACTTTAAAATCAGACCAAACTGTTATACCCGGTAGTTTTACATATAATTCATGGGATCAGATGAGTACTTTTACATCAGGCATGAATACTTATGAATACAAATATGACCCGCAAGGATTGAGGATACAAAAAATGGGTCCAAATGAAAACATAAGATATCACCTTGACGATAATGGCAGGGTTATTGCCGAGTCAGATGGTAGTGGGCAAGTTAAGGCACAGAACATATGGGGATATCAGGTACTATCACGCAAAATAGATGGAAAGTATTATTATTATATCTATAATGGTCATGGTGATGTGATACAAATAGTAGATGAAAGCGGTAATATTGTAAATACGTATAAGTATGATGAGTGGGGAAATTTGTTATTTAAGGATGAAGAGATATATAACCCGATTAGATATTGTGGTGAGTACTTTGATGAGGAAAGTGGACTGTATTACTTGAGGGCAAGGTATTATAGTCCTGGAATTGGTAGGTTTACTTCACCTGATACTCATTGGAACGTCAATAATATGATTTATGGGGATAATTCTGACAAAGATAATCCTGTTCCATCAATGGATGCAATAATGCAGAGTAGTAATTTGTATGTTTATTGCGGAAATAATCCTGTAAATAGATGGGATGCAAATGGTGAAGAGTGGATTGATAAAAATGGAAATATACGACTTGATACTTGGGAAATATCATATAAAACATTCTCTGCTTTTAAGTATGCTATAGGTTATAAAGAATCTACCAATAATTACAAAGCAGTTAATAGATTTGGATATTTAGGTAGATATCAATTTGGAAAGATAGCGTTACAAGACATTGGGTTTAAAGATGGGGCAGGAAATTGGACAAAAAAAGCAAATGATTATGGCATATACAGTAATGAAGATTTTTTAAATACCCCATATGCGCAAGAGGTTGCAATGAATATGTTGCTACAAAAAAATTGGGGATATTTAAAAAGTTATAATTTGTTAAAGTATGTAGGGACAGAGATGAATGGCATTAAAATAACGGAATCGGGTTTGTTAGCAGCTGCTCATTTAGTTGGAATTGGTGGACTAAAAAAAGCACTTGAAAGTGGCGACCTGACGAGTGTCAAAGATGGTAATGGAACAACAGCAGCATCTTATATGAAATGGTTTGGAGGTTATAAAATCGATGAAGTTAAAAAATAAAACTATATTTTTATTAGTATTCTTATTGTTTATAATATCAGTAACTATTACTATAACTTTTACAATTGCAAGCAATGGAGAATTAATCAATTTTAATCAAAATATTTTAGAAAATATGAAAGATGGATTAAAAAATGATGAAATACAGCTATTATATAAACAAGATATTGAAAATGTGTGTAAATTTACTGATTCAAAGACTATAGATATTAAGTATATAGATTTTGACCTAAATGAGGATGGGTTTATGGATAAAATTGTTACTATTCGTTCTCCATTGCATAGTGGCTCTGAGGGAGATAGTTTAGATTTTTTAATAAATAATAAAGATGGTACATATACACGTTTATCAAATTTAATTATTCCATTGTATGCTCAATCACCTGAATATAATAATGCTAAAGTTTGTATATCAGAACAATTAACTAATGGATACCATAATATTAATATCTCTGTTGAAGACAAAATAATTGTTTTAGTATTTAGGGATGGGCAATATTCTATCAGCGAGGAGGCAGAAAGGAAGGTTAGCCTTAAGCCACTGAAAATATATAAGTTTAATTGTAAAAGTTTTAGTGTATTTCAATGCAGTTATACATGTTAAGGAGATAGAAGATACTAGTACTATCCCATACTCACCCTTAATGTATAGGAGGCAATAGGGACGCGAACTTTTGCCTTTATAGTACGGAGAAGAATATTTCACAAAGAGAGATGATGCAAGTTGCACTTGTAGAGTTTTTTAGAAAATATGGATACAAAAATGAGATTGATGCATTACTCAATCGGTGATGAAAGAAGTATCCTTATTTGCGCCTGCCAGCTTTAAAGCTGGTAAGGTGCAATTTTTCTACATTTGGCTTGTAGAAATTGGTAATGTTTGATATAATGGTGGCAGTTAATATCAATGTATCCTCAATCCGTTCAGATATTGTGGTGAGTACTTTGATAAGGAAACAGAAACGTATTATCTGAGGGCAAGGTATTATAGTCCTGGAATTGGTAGGTTTATTAGTGAGGACCCGATAAGGGATGGGTTAAATTGGTATACTTATTGTGACAATAATCCCGTGAATTATAAAGATCCGACAGGATATTATAAAGTTGGGGATGAAAAGCTTCCACCTGAAATTCAGATGATTTTAAATGGACCTGACGGTAAAACAGGCGGGTTAACTGCTGCGTGGAATGCGGCAAAAGCTCGCAGTGACACAGCAGCAATGGCTCGAATTTCTGAAGAAGCTGACCAGATAAGAAGTTTTTGTGTTACAAATATCAACAGGGTTATGGTTTTAGTACAGTCAGAAGGAGCTTTGGGTGCCGGACATACTGCCACAATGCTTATAAATGAAAATGATCAAGCAATGGTGCTTAGTTTCTATTCTCAAAATGGAACTCCAACAGGTCCTGGAGAAATGAGAATAGCAATGCTTTCATCCAGCGAATGGAATGATGCTTTATATAATGAGGGTACTGTGTATTTTGTTGCGAACAATGGAACAGTACAGAGTGAAACATTTAATGGGAATTTATATCTTACTGTTTCTCATGATGATGGTCGAAATGCATTGGGCAAAATGGCAAATCTTTTTAATGAAAAATTAGATTATAATCTTGCTTCAAATAATTGCGACCATAAAACTGCAGCAATGGTTACGGCAGCAGGTAAATTTTATGATAAACGAGTGTTACCTAATGATTCGTTTGTATACACTACCATGTATCATACAAATTATTGGGGATGGCTATTAAATCAAGCAATGAAAAATAGTGGAGGATATTGATTATGAAATTTCTAAGTGCTTTAATAATAACGATATTCTGCTGTATATCTTTAGTTGGGTGTGATATGCCCAGTGTTAATTCGCAAAATGAATTGAATACTAAGACTATTTCAGGGAAAATACTATTTAGAGACCCAATGATAGAAGGTGGAACTGAATCGCAAGGATTGGTAGTTTTAGATCCTTTTACAACTAAAATTACTCCGATTGGTATCTTCGGAGAAAATGCTCGTTTTATGGGGGCTACTTCAAAAGTTTTAGTAGGAAGCGTTAACAAAATTGAAATGTTTGATATCTCAACAAAAGAAGCTGTAGAGGTATATAAAATTGATAATCCTGCTACTAAAGGCGGGAATATTGCGTATGTTGATGAAAAACACTTCAGTATTGTAGAAGAGAGTAGATTGTTATTGGTAAATATTGAAAATAGAACCAAAACAATAATTACCGAAGATGTTGGGAACGGCATTCATTCTTGGAGCGGGAATGGAAAGACTGTATATTATTCTACTCACCCAGCAGGCGAGAAAAATAAAATATGTAGGTTAAATATTGAAACAAACAAAAAAGAAGTACTATTTGACGGAATAGCTCCGCGAGTTTCAAAAGACGGAAATTTACTTGCATATTATACCGCTGGTACAAATGGAAAGTTGATTGTGAAAGATTTACAGAGCAATCAAGAATGGAAATATGATGGAGCACCTGTAAAATTTTGTTTTTCGCCTGATAGTAGGTATATTGCTGTTGTTGAATATTGGCGTGGTCCATGGTATTTTGACGGCTACACAGTTAAAATATGGGATTACAAGGAAAACAAATCTCAAACTGTAGTACCCAAATATGCTCAGGGTCAATGTTTTGACATTGATTGGGCAGAATAGAAGTAGTAAGAAGCAAGGGGGGCGGAGCTTAACGGTGATCTTGTTGGTATGAATAGAGCGAGAGGTCAGGCAGTTGCAATTAGACGAATTTATAATCCCAATTATATTGATGATTATGATTATACACATGGTGGAAAGATAACAAGATTAAGTTTTGTAATCAATGATAAAATGGCTGTTGGCGCCTCTACTACCTATTATGTTTATATTATTACGCCTGATATTAACGCAGGAGCACAAACTGTTCGTGCAAATGAATTTTTAGTTATTGATGATAGGTATAATCAAAATGATCCTAATATTCGAATTATAAATTCATATAGAGCAGGTCCAGAGCAAATAACAGCAATTGTTTCTTTATTACTGGCTTATGAAGAAAGTCATCCATCACCTTGGAACCGAACAGCTACGAGCTTAATAAGTGAGTGGATATGGCATAATAATGCATATGCTGCAAATTTTCAACGGCATAGAACAAAAGATGTTGATCTAAATAATAGGGACGAAAATAACTATCCTAAAATATTTAAATAAAGAGTGCATAATAAATTTTAAAACATTTATAATAGGAAGTGGAAATATGCGACCAACTGATTCAAAAAATAACACAATTTTTCTATGTATAATTCTATATATATTATATATTGTTATATGGTTTTATGTAGCTATTATGTATAGTATCGCATTTGAAAAAGGAGTAATAACTGTTTTTTATGATTTTTATGGTTCGTGGAGTGTTTGGTTTGGACTTAGTATAGCTTGCTTCATCTTTATTGCTCCTCTTTACTTACGTATATTTATAAAAAAAGAATGGTATATTGCATTGTTCGCCATTTTAATGACAATTATATTTATATTAGGGGCATTAATCTTTTTAAATAAGACAGAATCACAATTTAAAGATTTTACGCCTGAAAAGTGGAAACAGTATCCAAGACAACGACATCTTATGATTGAAGATTTGAAATTTAAACATAATATAATTGGTATGAATTCAGATGAAGTGAAGAGCATATTGGGGGCTCCTGATATAATTTATGAGACAAGATTTTCTTATAGTTTTGAATATGGCTATATTGATATCTTTTTTGAAGATAACAAGGTTAGAAATATAGAGATAATAAATTGAGTAACATTTTAGGGAGACGGCAGATCAATGTCATAAAGTTTAGAATGCAAAAAATTAATATAAGAAGAGGCAATAGGGACGCGAACTTTTTGCCTTTATAGATGTCTTATTTGTGCCTGTCGGCTTAAAAGCTGGTAAGGTGCAGTTTTTCTACATTTGGCTTGTAGAAGTTGGTGTCAAGGGAGGACAGGTCTTTTGACACATTTTTACAGAATATTTGACACGAACATATGTTTTATATATAATTAAAGTGTAATATATGGTAAAATATAACTGCAATAAGGAAATTAAGGAAGCTTGCAGATATGGTCAAAAAATTAAGCAAAGAAGATAGCCAATTGTTTAAGGCATGGGTGGTAAGGGTACTGTCGATGGGCTTGCCGGAAAGCCAGGAAGTAAAAGAATATTTGAACAAATAGCGGATACCATGTATGTGGAATTTATTTGGTGTTAGTCCAGAATATGAGATAAAAACGGAAAAAGGAAAATATACAGGAACGTTTTATAACCTTAGGTAACCAAAGTAGTAAGCGCGAATATTTATATTTGTAAGGAAGTGAGGTTGAAAATGAATAAGCTAACAATTATAATAGCTATAGCTTTATTAGTTGCATTTGGTGGTTGTTCAAAAAGGCCTGAAAATGAAACTAATAATGAAATTTATTTTGACGTTGTAAACAGTAATGTTAGAATATGGGAAGACGCTGCAGGCAAGTATAATATCATTCTTGCTTATGAAGTTTCTAATTTAATTAATAAACCATTGTATTTTAAAGAATCTGATTTTGATATAGTTGATGAAAATGGCAATTTAATTGATACAATGAAGTCAGTAAGTGCTTATCCACCGATCATTAATTCGGATGAAACAGCAGTGTATTACGATGCAAAAATATCTGACAAAATATCTGATGCCAATATTAAGTTAAAAGCAATACCGCATATTAAAGTTGAAAAATCGAAAATTAAACGAAAAGAAGTTGGAATAAATGGGATTACCGGATGGCGTAATAGAAATGCTATCGGGATCATTGAAAATAGAACTTCTCGAACTGAGTATAATAATGTACAAATTGCCATTATCTCAAGGACACAAAGCAATGAAGTAGTTTCTGTTTTAACAGCAAAAGTTGATTCAATAAAACCAGGTGAGCAGATAGAATTTGAAGCTGAAGATCGTTTGAAACAAGAACATTTAGGTCCTGATATAGTAGTAACAAAACATCAAAACTTCGCATATGTTTTACCGTAAGAGATTGTTTTGCGAATGTTGTTTTGCGACAGTATCACAATTTAAAGATTTTACGCCTGAAAAGTGGAAACAGGAATATGTCATCGTAAACTATACATGAGAAGCGTATGGAGTAGATAAATAGGGGGTTGAGTATGCGTGAGGAAAATACTGATTGGAACCATAATGATAATATTATTCCTGTCTGCAGCATTTCCCGCTTTTGCAGGTTCGGAAATGAAGCTGATTAATTATGGTGTGGAGATTGATTTGCCGCATGGCGTACAATATGCTGATGGAAAGTATTATATAGCTTTTGCTGATCTTCCTTTGATTCATCTTAAATATAGAGCAAGGGATGATTTTGGGGACAATTATTATTCTGTTAGTGCACCGGCCATTCTGTTGGATGAGATTAGAATATATAATGACAGTTACTTCATTAATGATAATTTGATATTATTCCCAAATGCAATTTGGACAATAGAAGAAGTTGATTTTGTTGCTATTGATATAATCAGCTTGTTATCTGACGGATGTCAAATTGATGAAGAACGCGGTGTTGTTAATCTTTGGATACCAAAAGAATATACTATAAACGGCACTATATCTTTGCCTGATGGTGAAGTTGCCCCTTTCGGTGGAATCGAGGTCCAGTTTTACGCCTATCGCTCTATCCCATACATTGTCATACCCGATAATCCTGATGTTAGCTATGTCGGTATGACAGGTGTTGACAAGCCGGTACCACCCCAAATTTACAGTTCTTCTCCATCTCCTTTTGGATTGTTTGAAATGGAACCGGTTGGTTCTGTGATTATACCTGAGGGAGAAAACAGTATAAAATACTCCGTAGAGGTAGGTAGTCAGTTTTTTTCCGTGGGACATTTTGTTGCATACATTGTGCGAAACGAAAGATATATGAGCAGTGATTTAAAACCTTATGAGTTTACTTATAGAAAATCAAATAAATGGGATATAGAGTTAAGCTATAAAAACGAATCTATCTTCAGTGGGCTCATTACGATTGATGATCCTGCTGAGGAGGATTGCTTTTTTAAAATAGCTGTGCTGAAAAACGGGGAATATACAGATGGGCAAACAGGGGTTATTTCTCAAGGGGAAAAAAGCGCTCCCTTTACCCTTGTATTAAAAACAGGTGTGGAATATGAAATCCAAGTTATTTTTGATAACGGGAAGTATATGCGTACAAATCTACATATTACCGCAAATGAAGATATTAACGACTACGTTATTAAAATACCTGCTGCAAACAAAATTACTGCGAATCTCGTATTGCCCTCAGATTTCGAAAATAACGAGGGTGTTGCATTAACTGTAACTATGCAAGGTGTTAATGAGCCATATTATTATTTGTGTAAGAAAGATATATATATTCCGGCGGGTGAGCGTTGCGTTACCGTTGATTTGTATAGTGATATGGATTTAGATGCAATTGTGTTTTATGAGTGTATTGGAGATTATGACCGGCTTTACTTCGGGGGACACTACAACAGCAACGGAACTGTTTCAAAGGTACGGTATGCTGAAATAGTCCGGAGCGGCGAGATTGTTATACCTATACTTGGGGTAAAAACGGTTACTGTGAATCTGTCTTTGCCGAATAATTTAACGGCAAACAGCACGATGCAGTGTTATGCGCATGTGTATGACGAGTGCTATACAAACCCTATTACAATTGACTATAAGTCTGTTATTCAAAAAGTTCCTTCATTATCAGGCAGGATTGAAAAAGGTGAAAATCGGGGTAATATACTGCTGAAATTACCGGATGAAAGCGGTCTTGTTTCATATAAACTGGAAGTAAGTTATTCCCCAAGCCTATCTTTTGGTGAAAATAGATTTTTCAAGAGTGCTTGCTATAAAAATAATGGTTCCACTGCATTGCGTGAACGTGGTGATGCAATATCTGCACAAAGGGATGCTGTAGATATACAGTTTTTAATGCAAAACTCCGTCGAAGGAAAAATTGAAATTGCCGGCATATATGATTCGTATGTAATTACCGCACACACAGTAGATGGCAACATAGTTTCAAGCCATAGTTTTTACTTTGATGAAGATAGCTTTTTATTGTATGTTCCCGATGAAGATGAAGCATATATATTTTCTATTTGCTATATGTTTGCCCCTAAAAAGCATTTGTATTATAGTGAGAATGGAACTACTGACAATATTGCCTCTGCCACACCCGTGTATTGTAGGCAAGGAGCAAGTGGTATTGATTTTGATATGACTCATTTTATTCCTCCTTATCCAATGGTATCCGAAGTATCAAATAATAATAAAATTATTATTAGGAAAATTTTACGAACTCAAGATGCAGAATATAATATTTTAGTATGCTTCTATGACGAAAAAAATCAGCTTCAAAGGATTGAACAAGAAAAAGTCTATCTTGTAGAGGGCGATTATGCAACTATTGATTTGAATACGGATAAATATAAGCAGAGTGCTCAAGACGCGCATGCAATAAAGGTTTTTATTTGGGATGAACAAGTTCGTCCGTTAATGCTGCCGATTGTCATTATGCCAAAGGGACGGTTCTTTTGACACATTTTGAATATATGTCAAAGGGGGCGGTTTTTTGACATATATTTGGCGCAAACATATGTTTTGCATATAATTGAAGTACAATATATGGTAAAATAGGATTGCAAGGGAGTGTCATTATTGGATATATCGTGGATTTTTGAGGCGGGACAGCAATATGATGCGCTGAACAATAAGCATGATAAAGGATATAAATTCCTATTATCCAACAAGCGAGTATTTGTAGAGTTATTGCGAAGTTTTGTGAAACGAGGTTGAGTAGATCGGATTGATGAGAATGAGAATATTTGAATAAATAACGGACACCATGTATGGTGCCCTACTTTTTTCGGACAAAGGTTGGGAGATGTTGTCAAAAGAACCGTCCCCTTGACATAAGTTTTAGAATATATCATTAACCACTAACTTGACCAATATCAGAAGAAAAATGTTTAAGTGCTAAATTAATTACCTTCGATAATTCATCCATGCCTATATTGGTTCCTCCCTTTTTAGTGTTATTTACATTAGAGGCCTCTGTATATTGTTTAATATGTTCCTCAATTTTTCTTTTTGAAGTTTTATTGCTGATCATCTCATGTGCATCAAAAAACTCGCATATCTTATAATATTTCACATTACATTTGAGCATTAACTCAATAAAGTTAACTATTTTATCATATATCGCATGAGTATCTTTATTGGCATATAGAAATAATATGTTAAGAGCCTGTTCTCTTAAATATTCTTTTTTATCCATTTGCATTTCTTCAGGCAAAAAATCAGAATATAGTTCATGTAATCTGATAACCAATACTCCTAACTCTTTCCCGTCACTATTATACCAAGTTCTAATTTTGCTCTTTATCTTTTTCCTATAATAATTTTGCTCCATAGAAATGGATTTTTGTATTCCTATTTTTGAAAATAGATTAATGCAATTTGACAACCATAAGTGTACTTTGAATTGGGATGAATTATTGTTATAAAATTCTTTTATTTGAGATTCTGATGGAGACATTACGAATAAAGAATAAAAATATAGAAGCGATAATGTTGTTGTTAAATAACTTGTCATATTAACAAATTTTTTATCAACAGAGGTTGTATAAAATAATGCTAGTATTACTGCTGAAATTACGCACGTTCTAAAGAATAGAAAGAAACAAATCCGCAAAAACACTAAATCGCCAAATATGGTCCTCGTTCTATAAATTGGCGGTACTTTGCTCAAATCCGGTTCCACCAAACCATGTGCAACTCTCATTTCCTGCCAAATGTTTTTTGTTCCGCATGAATAAATATATATCGTCCCAGCCAAATAAAATATAAGCCATATTATAAAATAATAATATGATGTTATGAAACTCCAAATTTGCTCAATCAAAATTCTAACAGTTCCTCCGCTTGTTCTATTGGTATTTTTTGACCTATCTTATCTTCATCCCATAGCTTTTCTTCATGCGAGTATTTTGAAATTCGAGTTGCATTAAATGATTCAAACTTATTATTAACTTCAGATAATACTTCTTCCTCTTCTTCTGTATAACTATTTTGTTCAAGATTTACTTTGGAAGAAATAGTTGTCCCATAGCAAGTATTTTCACACTTTAATAATTTTGCGCTTTGCAAAATATTTAAATAGGTATCCAAATTTTCAAGTGTAGGTCCATAATAATTGCAAATAAAATCTGCGTTAAATAATTTCTTTTTATATCTTTTATAATAAACAAATTGGGCATAAAACATAAGCTTATGTAACTTTGTTTTAAATAATTTTTTGGATGAATTACTGGCAAAATAAATAATTACTTTTGCAATTTGTATCAAATTATCACTTTCATTATTTATACGAGGTTTATTTTTTGTTGGACTCATAATGATTCCCTCATTCCTAGTACGTAATTGTATAACTTTACCCATAATTATACCTCCTTATTTTTGGGAATCATATATAATATATATTCCCTTTATAACGGAAAGTATAACAAACCTTGCATAAATATTCTCCTAAATCATACATAAGGAGGTAAATTATGTTTATATTGTAACATAATATGACAAAAAACGGAAGATACTAGATATAGATGAATATAATATTAGACTACTATATATTGTATGTAAAGTGTGTCAAAAGAACCGTCCCTTTGACATTTTTTTGTGCACTCGTGGCGAACATATGTTTTGTATATAATTTAAGCATAATATATGGTAAGATGTAATTATAGGAGGTATCATACATAGTTTTCAATTTATGTTTTTCAAGTTAGAATATCCAATGAATTTGCTTAAGAAAAAGAGGCGACGAAATGAACATATGCATTTTAAATTGTTCCAATACGTTTAATTACGGCTCAATGATGATGGGGGAGAATTTCATTTATTATTTTAATAAAGTTACAGGAACCACTCATCATTATTATGTTGAAACAAGCGATGAAGTCAATATTCAAAGATTAAGGCACAGTACGGGGATTGAAGAAGTCTATTCCATTCCTGAGAATTCACTGTTTAAGAGCGGATTGAATAAATACGATTACATACTTTCCTATTGTAAAATGAAAAAGACGGTGTCGGAATTGGCAAAGAAAATGCACTTAATCGTTGTACTGGGCGGGGATGATTTTACGGAAGATTACGGCTGGAAAGGGCCGCTTATTCGTGTAATGCAATTCAATATATTGAGAAACGAAGGGCTAAAGATTGTCATGCTGGGACAAACCATCGGTCCTTATTTGTCCTTTAGAAAACCAGCGATGAAGATGCTGTTGAAAAGGGTTGATAAGATATATCCCCGGGAGCCTTTAAGTTATAATTTCCTGAAGAATCTTGGGTTAAAAAATATTTCTATGACGGATGATTTGGCATTATTGCCTCTTGCAAAACAAGAAGCGCCGGAAAACATAAAAGAATATATAACCTATTGTCCAAGTGAGCTTATATATCGGTATTCGAAGGAAGGCAGCAGAGAAGAATGGATAGAGTTCAATCTGTTTATGATAGATACCGTAATGAAAAAGTTTCGGGATAAAAAACTGGTTTTGCTGGCTCATGTGCTTAAGCCTGAACATGTGGATGATCGGATTATTGTTGGTGAACTATATGACCGAATCAGCAGTAAATACCCGGACAGGATTATTGTTGAGAAAAGGGAGTTGTACCCGTATCAAGTAAGAGAATATATTCAACAGTCGTTTTTGGTGATATCCGGCAGGATGCATCCGGTTATTTCAGCTATTCAATGTGAGGTCCCTGCTATCTCCATATCTTATAGTTCCAAGTATTGGGGGATTATTGGGGAAAGGTTCGGATTAGGGGATTTTATCCTGGATGTAAGGCAACTGAATTATCGGCAGATGAAGGAAAGGTTTATCCATCTGATGGAGCGGATAGAATTGGAATATAGCGCAGTACAAGAGAAAATGAGAGTGAACGGTAAGTCGGCGGAAGAAAATATCTTTGATACATTGAAGGAAATTTACTGTTTTTTGTAGTATATTTCTTATGATAAATTATATTT
>Ga0134095_1001086_pt1 | contig 20735 bp, 26 predicted proteins | sample 6_2taG_FD_94449 | JGI IMG/M metagenome (GOLD analysis project Ga0134095, IMG submission 94449) | Switchgrass degrading microbial communities from high solid loading bioreactors in New Hampshire, USA - 6_20_20_110_A2 metaG | ecosystem: Engineered > Bioreactor > Semi-continuous > Anaerobic >... | reverse complement strand
CTTGCACATTACTTTTTTTCATGTTACTTTGTTCTTGGTTCTTTCCATTTGCAGGCTTTTCCTTTTTGGAAGCCTACCAAAGGTCTTTTAGGTCTCATTTCTTCATACTTAGTTAACAGAGCCAATCAATGGTGTGATTAAAACAGCAAAAGCCATGGCTCCCAACATGCTTATGGGAAGCGCATAATCCTGTATCCAATTGATCTTGAAAACCTTAAGAAGAATACCACAGATTCCCATAAGCAACGCAGAAAACAAAAGGACAAAGACAGGTATCCATCCGGCCAGTCCATTTCTGATATTTGAAAATACCATGCCCATGAAAGCTGATATCATACCTAAAAACATGGCGGTAATAAACAAATCTCCCCATTTATTATCCTTACTTTTTATTAAGGTAAGACCCCTCTGTATCCGTCTTAAAAGGATGGGAACCAGTACTATACTGGGCATGATGCCAAGGGTCATTACCCAGGCGATGGCTGAATATGCTTTTGGATCTTTCAGTGTTTCTGAAAGCGAAACTGCCAAAGCCGATGCTGTTGACGTAGCAGCAGGCAATTCATATGTTATCGCACCTATAACACTCAGTCGTATCCACGGCAGGGGCAATCCCAGGAACTTTGAAAGAGTCAATACGCCTAACAGTATTGAAACAGCCGGTGCAACAGTGAAAATTGCCGATGAAGATATGGTCTTTCTGATTTTTTTCATGTCCATTCCCAATTCTTTTCCCCGTCTGTAGGCTCTGACCAGAAAGAATAAGGACTGGGCGATTATGAACAAAATAACCATAACCGCAAGGATATACATGAAGCCATCATTGGGATTAAAATTCATATTGGTTTCCCCCTGTCATTAATATTATGTTGATTCACGAGATCTATTTTCCAATCGCCATCATGGCGATGGTATGAGCATGGATTTGTGTAGTATCAAAAACAGGTAAAGGTGAATCTTTTTGCTGAATCAGTAATCCTATTTCGGTACAACCTAGGATTACTCCTTCCGCTCCCCTTTTTTTCAATAATCCAATTATTCTTATAAATTCCTTTCTTGAATCATAATTGATATTACCTAAGCATAACTGGTCATATATTACATGATTGACTAATTCTACATCGTCTTCATCCGGAATGATCACATCGATACCATGTCGTCTGACTCTTTCTTTATAAAAGTCCTGAGTCATAGTATATTTTGTCCCAAGTAATGCAACTCTGTTAATATTATTTTTCTTAAGTTCATCCACTGTTGCATCAGCAATATGCAGAATAGGGACAGATATTCCTTCTTGTATTTGCGGAGCTACTTTATGCATGGTATTTGTACAAATTGCAATAAAATCGGCACCTGCTTTTTCCAGTTTCTGAGCTGACTCTGTCAATATTGAGGCGCCTTTTTCCCAATCGCCTTTTGTTTGGCATTCTTCAATTTCAGAAAAATCAACACTATAAAGTATTATTTTTGCAGAATGAAAGCCTCCTAACTGCTCTTTTACCGTATTATTTATAATCTGATAGTATGATACCGTACTTTCCCAGCTCATTCCGCCTATCAAGCCAATGGTTTTCATCTCATCCATCTCCTTAAATTACAATTCCATTTAATTTATTAAGCTGTGCTTTTATTACGCCTTTCCGGCAGCTATCGAGCCTGATGTGAGTTTGCTTTTTTTCTTGAATAGTTAAAGATCAGAAGGCCAAATAATATTACAGACCCGCCGATACATGTTGCGATATCCGGAACTTCAAGTATGACAATATAACCTAATATCATTGATAATAACGGTGTTACGAACATATAATTCGAGACATCACTGGTTTTCTCAGCAATGGACAGAGCTTTCGACCAGCATATGTAGGCAATGGCGCTTGGGAAGATGCCTAAGTATATTACAACAAGTATCTGGTTTATCGGTGCTTGAATGATTTGGGTAACCGCTTCCGGTGAAAATATACATAAAAAAACAGTGCCTGCAACTATGCTGTATGTAGTTGACTGAAAAGCTGTATATTTTTTTGTATATTGCCTTTGAGTTATGTTATAACCACTTAAAAGAAGCGCGGCTCCCAACATCCATAAGACTCCGGCGTTAATAGACAATATACCGTTCCAGAGCGTTAAAATCAGAATGCCTGAAAATTCGATCAGTATTGCGATCCAGGACAAAGCCTTTAATCTTTCTTTGAGGGAAACAGATGCGATCAAGGCCGTAAGGATCGGAACAGATGAAATAATCAGGCTTGATGTTGTCGAAGACAATGTTTTTGAGCCAATGTTAAAAGTTATCATGTAAAGCGTGAAACCCAAAAGACCTGATAAAATGAATTTGGGAATGTCCTTGAGATCCGGAAGACCGATTTTCTGTATGCCTGCAGCTATAATAAGGACTACTGACGCAACAAAATATCTTAAAAATCCGAGACTGAAAACCGTATAATAGTTAAGCGCAACCTTTGTAAAAACATACGCAGAGGCCCATAAAACGATTGTGCAAATCGCGTAAAAGTGACTTTTTTTAGATTTCATATTCTCTTTACCTTTCCAGCTGTCAATCTGACTATGGGCAGCTTTATTTATTTTGACGGGTACATCACATAACCTGTATTGGTATGAATTAACTAATTATATCACAAGACTGACACGTATCCTTGACTTTTATTAGCACAACATCGTCGCCTGTCCCGTAATCACCAGGGCCGTACTTTTCCAAATATTCATCAAGCAAGTATTCTTTAAGGATCTTTTGCTTATCTTTATCCGGTACTATCTTAAATCCGGCTTTTTCATAAGCCTTAACAGCACGTACATTCCTTTTTGACGGCCTTATTATAAATCTTTCTATTTGATTATTTTTCATCAAATAATCGCAAAAAACCGTTATAGTTTCTGATCCCAAGCCTCTACCGCAATAATCTTCAGCTTTCATCCAGATATCAAGCTCAGCGCTTTTACCCTTTAAATGAAAAGATGAATAGCAGATAGCTCCAATTTCCTTATCTTCGAATTTTATTATCCATAATTGTCCGTCATCCGGTCTTGAGTCATCGAAATAATAATCCTGAAAATCCTCGCAATATTCTTCCCAGGTAGGTATTGGGGTATCTTCAAAATTAGGCGGCCCCATATGGCTCCTGGTTGTTTCCGACAAACACAGCCATTCATATACTTTTCTCTTATCTTCCGGCTTTGAAGGCACAATGGTTATTTGTTGTCCTGTAATCATATTCATGGTCCTTCCTTTTTCATAGTCTATATATCCGGTTATCAATCGTTCAAATGTTCCGGCGGTCTTGATACACTTCTTTTTATCTGATCCGATTTTTTGTTATAGATGTTTGAAGCAATCTGATTGACATTTTCCATAAGCCACATATAGGTTGTAGTGCCTTCGGTATAATCAGCCTCGGCAAACATATCGATCCTTCCGTCCCGAATCAGTTGGTTAACCTGTTTAAAAGCTCTTGAATTACCTTTTGGATATACGGCAAAGGTTCTGCCGCCATTGTTTTTTAATACCGAAAAAGCAGGAACATCACTTGGACCGTCGGCTATATAAATCATGTTCTCAAATGGGACACGTCTGTCTTCATATGAGATTTTGGCATTTACATCGATATTGGGATATTCATTTGACCCCTTGTTGATCTCAAATATGGCCCTTGTTTTTGATGTGTTGTCCAGGGCATATGCAATTTGTTTTATTTCACGGTTATTTCCATCATCCGTATCATCATTTATATCCTCATTTTTATTAAGGGATGATTTTATTGGTTCCTCAATAAATTCACAACCCCAAATATGTTTTACATACTGAGCCACGACAGACCCTTTGATCATTTCAGCCAAACCTGTACTTACAATGTAGTGTTCGACTTTAATATTAAACTTTTGAAACTCCTGATTATTTGCAACAGAATCCTGCAGTTTCTTAAATATTTCCGGAACTCCGGTATAGAACTTCAATTCCTTTCCTAATTCTCTTAATACGGAATTATTAAGGCCTTTAAATATTCCTTGACTGACACATGTAAGAAAGTGGTTTAGATAAATAGTATCTCGGTTGACTCTGATACCCTTTTCCCTGTATTGAGCCTCCAGATCGTTGACCTCTTTCCAGAAATCAGCTTCACTGACGCCATACTTTCTGAAAATCGGTGTTTGCATATAGCCATCAACCAAAGTTTTATCAAAATCCCATATTATCGCTACAATATTTTGTTCCATAAATTCTTCCTCACTGTTTTATATCCATCCATTATTCAGCCAATGCTGATTATCTGCAGAAGGTATTTCTTCTTTTTTAAGCAATCCTTTATGAATCATTTTGCATATAAAAAATCGAATCCTTACTTTGAGTCTCATGCGTCCGGGTTTAAATTTCTCATATTTTCCCGCAAGGCGAATTATCTTTCGTTTGATTTTATTTTTCCGCTTTTGAGATAACTCTTCCCAGATAACTCCCTCAAACAATCCGAATCCAAGGCAGCTGACATTTGATATTCCTAACCAGTTAAGGCTGGTGGCAATATCCTTTTGCGCTTTTCTGTTGGAAGCGCCAATACTGTTTGTAAGGATAACTGCACGTTTTGTAAACATCGCCTTCTCAGGCCGATGAACCATCCAGTGACAGCATAAGTGATCCAGCAGTGCTTTCATTTGGGCTGGAATGCCAAGCCCATATATAGGCGCGGCAAAAACCAGCAAATCAGCTTCCAGGATCTTGTCCCATAACGGCATTGTGTGCTTGGCATGCGGACATAGCTTTTCATCTCTGAAAAAACAGGTCTTGCAGCCGGTGCAAAAATACGGCATGTCCTTTGGAAGATAAAACTCTGTTATCTCATTTCCTTCTCTCAGTACTGATAAAAAAGTTTCTTTGATTTGATATGTACAGCCTTTTAATTCAGTGCCGTTAATCACTGCGATTTTCATAGAATTCTCCTTAAACTGTCCGCTCCAAAAAGCAAACACTAAACGGTAAATGGGGAAACTTTTTTATTCCGGTTTCCGAAAAACCATTTTTCATATACCAATCCTTCAAGACATTATTCTCATTGATAATCCCGATCGAGATCTTCTTTCCTCCTGCCTCTTTCACAGTCTCTACAACAAAATCAATCAATCTCGATCCATATCCGTTATGCCGGTATAAAGGCAATACAGCCAACTTCTCCATGAAATAAAGATCTTCGTTTGACTTTTCTATAGCCACAAAACCTATAAGACTTTCATCAATATACGCACCGTACATATCAACACCTTTCTGTTTCATGGCCTCTAAGTTTTTCATTTCAATAAATGCGGCATTTGTCGGCGCATTCTCTCTCGTAATATTAAAATCATTCGCCACAGTTATAAATGAATCCCTTATCACGTTCACACAATCCTGATCTATAATATCTATCTTCTTTATTTCAAGCATAATCCATCTCCACATTATTAAATCCAGGTTTTTTATTTCTTCCCATAAGCCATTGGACAAACAATTCTGCATTGGTTACAGTTCACCACATCAAAACCCCGGGCATTTTTCCCGTATGTATTTCTCCGGCATAAAGACTGATTCACATGACGACCGTCTAAAGCGCCTGCCGGACAACTATCCAAACATTTTCTGCAGTTTTTTATACACACCTCTTCAGCCAACGGATCCGACGGTAGGTCCAGATTTGTAAGAACCGCTCCTATATTAAGCATACTGCCGAATTGACTGTTCAGAAGCATCGTATTTTTGCCCAACGTACCAATGCCCGCTTTCACAGCTGCATGTTTCATGGATAATAAACCGCGGCCTTCTGATTTCTCTTCATCCCAGTACTCATATGGTCCATCTGACGGTATGGGTACAGCGCATCCATAATTTTTCTCTATTTCCAAAGCAGCTTCATATGCGATCCTATCAAGTATCATAGGCCCGATATTATTGTAATGCTGATAAATTATTCTTGGATCAACTTTTGTAATACCAATTGGAATTGCCTTTGCAAATACTATCACCGATTTACATTCATCATAAATGTCTCTCGGGTGGAATCCTTTGGGAGCATCATCAAATCTGTCAACATTAGCAACACCACAGATATCGCAACCTAAGCGCATAAAAATCTTTTTAATTTCAATCTTCATCGTCTGACTCCCAACTTAAAATATGATCGAGCCCTAAGAACTATATAATCTTTTAAAACGTAACTTCAAAGTTATGTTCATGCATACCATATTTTACATATTATTTCTTTGTGTTTAAAACGTCAAGTGAATTTGCGTACATTGATAAAAAGCCCCTGAAATAATCAGGGGACTTAAATTTACTGCCAAATATCAATTTTTATTAATGCTATTTTTTTATTGTAGTTTTCCAAAGCCCGTGCAGATTGCAGTATTCGTAGATGTCTATTTCACCGGATTCGGGAACTACGAAAACCGCTTTAGGTTCCTCTCCTGGCGAAAGGCTTACTCTTTGTACACGATTCCCGCTCATTACACAAATCCATTGTATATAATGTTCGGGAACCATAGGATGCTCAACTGACCCAACTTTGACTGTAATTGCATCGCCGTTGACCTCAGCCACCGGCACATGTTTCTCCTTTGACGCATCCACTGTGTTGGCAATAAGTTTTTCCATTGGCTGCCCGCAACATATTATGTCTATACCGCTGTCTTCTATTTTGCCCACTAAGTTTCCGCAAACGCTGCATCTGTAGAAATCCGGATGATTTTTCATAATATACCTCCATGAATCTTTATATTTTTATGAATAATCGGCACTGAAATAATAATATGAACAATAAACTGCAAAATAGTTACCACTTTATTTCTTATTCCAACCACTAATAATAAGAAAACTCTGGATATTTTCTAACATAGAATAAACAATTATAAATGAAGTATACTTAAAATAGCCAACATCCTGCTTTTTTTAATACGGAGTTGCTCTTCGGGCATTTTCAAAATATACTTTACTTAGTAAAATATTTTTTTGGAGGTATTTTCCATGGGAGAAATTTTAAAATCCTTTTTTGTGCCTCATCCGCCGCTTATTATTCCCGATATCGGAAATGGCGAAGAATCCAGGATCTCATCTACAATTGAGGCTTATCATGAAGTAGGCAGACAGGTGAGGGATTTATCTCCTGACGTTATTATTCTTACTACTCCTCATGGGCCTGCATATAGCGATTATATCCACATCTCGCCCGGTTCCAGGTTAAGTGGTTCATTTAAGAATTTTGGAGCTCCGAGGGTAAAATTCGAATTCGATTCTGAAACCGGCCTGATAGAAAAAATTGTTGAGATCGCACGTTCCTATGGTATAGAAGCAGGCGGAGATGGTTCCAGCCGGGAAGGTTTGGATCATGGCGCTTTGGTGCCTCTATATTTCGTATCACAGTATTATACTGATTTTTCCTTGATTCGTATTTCAATTGCCGGTCTGTCTCTGGAACAATTGTATACTTTCGGCCATTGCATTCAAAAGGCTGTGTTGGCATCCGACAAGAAAGTGGTCCTGATAGGCAGCGGTGATTTGTCCCATAGACTGACAAGCGACGGACCTTACGGATTCGCTCCGGAAGGACCGGTTTTTGATCAATATCTGATTGAAGCTGTAAAAGAAGCTGATTTTAAGAAACTTATCGGAATTGACGATGAACTTTGCTACAAGGCTGGAGAATGCGGGCTAAGATCATTCGCGATTATTGCGGGTGCGCTGAACGGCTTCTGTGTCAAGTCAAATGTTTTATCCTATGAAGGTCCTTTCGGTGTGGGTTATATGATAGCCGAGCTTTCTCCCGGAAGTCGGGATCTTTCCCGTGATTTGTATTCTTTCATGGAGAATAAGCATAAAACAGAAATCGAAGTCATCCGCAAAGCTGAGGATCCTTATGTAACGCTTGCCCGACAATCTCTCGAGTATTATATAAAAAAAGGAAAAATCCTTGAGGTTCCCGATTATCTTCCTGCTGAAATGACTGATCAGAAAAAGGGCGTATTCGTCAGTATAAAAAAGTATGGACAGCTCAGAGGCTGTATCGGGACAATTTCGCCTGTAACAGGCAGCGTTGCCGAAGAGATAATACAAAATGCCGTCAGTGCCGGCACTCGCGATCCTAGATTCAACCCTGTAAAAGAACATGAACTGAAGGATCTTGTTTACAGTGTGGATGTCCTGGAGGAACCGGAACCCATCGACAGTATAGACCAGCTTGATGTAAAACGTTATGGAGTTATTGTGACCTCCGGCTATAAAAGAGGTCTGCTGCTCCCGGACTTAGAATCGATAGAAACCCCTTCCCAGCAGGTGGAGATAGCATTATCCAAAGCCGGGATCTCCAAAGGAGAAAAATACTCATTGGAGCGCTTTGAGGTCATACGGCACAGATAGGTGTGAAAAATGAAAGGAATTAAGGCCAGCTATTATGTTAAAAAAGAGGACGGGCTGGTCCATTGCATGCTCTGTCCTCACAATTGCCATATAAAATATAACAAGCGGGGGATTTGCGGGGTACGTATCAATCTGGACGGAGACCTCTTTGCCGAAAGTTACGGCCAAATCTCCTCACTAGCCCTAGATCCTATAGAAAAAAAACCCCTATACAACTTTTATCCCGGCTCATACATCCTTTCTGTCGGTAGTTACGGATGTAATTTCTCCTGTTCCTTTTGCCAGAACAACAGTATATCTTTCGGCAATCCCGAAACAGTATATATATCCCCTGAAAATCTTGCAAACAAAGCTTTTGACCTTAAAGATCACGGGAATATCGGTCTGGCGTATACTTATAATGAGCCTTTTATAAGTTACGAATATGTTTTTGACTGTTGCAGACTAATTAAAGAGAAGAACATGAAAAATGTGCTGGTAACTAACGGTTACGTTCAAAAGGAGCCTCTATTGGAGCTCCTGCCTTATATTGACGCAATGAATATAGATCTAAAGAGCTTTTCAAACGACTTCTACCGGAAGATTTGCAGCGGGAACATAGAACATGTTAAGGATACCATAAGGCTGGCAGCAGACTATTGTCATGTGGAAGTAACCTGTCTTGTCATACCCGGCCTTAATGATTCGCAGGAAGAAATAGAGGCTATGTCAGTATGGCTTTCCAATATTTCTCCCGACATTCCGCTTCATCTTACCCGGTTTTTCCCAAGATATAAAATGACCGATAAGGAACCTACACCAAAATCAGTTCTTTTAAAACTTTCAGAAACCGCTGAAAAACATCTGAAAAATGTGTATCTGGGAAATGTATAGATTTATTCATCTTAAATACTTTAATATAACGCTCCACTCCCACATCAGCCTTTCAAAGTTGTAACGACCGTTTGCAGGGCTTGTTGAAGGCAGGGTATGGCTTTTCATCTTGGTTACAGGGTAACAATATTTTCTGTATAACTCCCCGGCCTTTTTACCGTTCGTAAAAACAGCCTCAATATGACAACTATCAAATATTATTGAAAGATCATTGGGTACAGGGTTAGTTATTGTGCTGTCACTGGATTTTTCGATATCACAGCTCTTTAACACATCCCAGAGAGCGATTCCCTCCAAAGCCAATAATTCTTTTTTTTCTTCAATGGTCTCCGGAAAAGGATGTCCTGTCAGGCATGATATAACACTCCAGAAACGATTTTTAGGGTGTCCGTAATAAAAGTTCTCCTCCCTGGATTTTTCCGAAGGAAACGTTCCCAGTATCAAAATCCGTGAATGCTTATGATATACAGGTTCAAAGGGATGGACAGGCAACAGACTCACCACCGTTCATATAGGTTTATCATTGGGAAAACATTCAATATTATCAGTATATCCTTATAATATCATATTTCTTTTCAAAAATTTTTGTGCTTACAATATTCCCATTACTTACCGTGTAAAAAACATTGTTTTGGTCATTGCAACGCAGTATAATTTAAAAGTGCGATTTTAAGGCCATAAGCTTTTGAATTACAGGAAACTATTTAAAGGTGCATCAGGGTCAACATCATAGGAGGGTTTATGAATATAATCGTACATATTATGTTTGCGGTTACCTTAAGAAGACAGATAAAAAAGAAGATGGGCATATCATTAAATCTTCGCGGCTTTCTGTTCGGAAATATCCTGCCGGATATAAGCAGAAAATACGGTCAGCATCCTCATTACATGAAGGATGCGCTTTCGCATGTTTCAGAATCTAAGGACAACCTCCTGTTTAAATCTTCTGAGCCCTTTTATTCATACCGTTTTGCCAAGAAGCTGGGAGCCATGAATCACTATTTGTCGGACTTTTTTTGTCTTCCCCACACCCAAGGCTATAAAGGCTCCAAAGCTCATCACGGTTATTATGAACTTATGATGATTGCCCGCTACAGAAAAGGATTAAAGGCTTATCGCAAATTGTTAAAGGAACATGATCCCGATTTAAATCAGAGAGATTTGATGTCATTTATAGTTGATAACAATAAAACATATTCAGAAATAAAAGCATCGGATGTTAATGATATACGTTATGCCCTTTATGCTGGAACAAAATTCAACGAATGCATATTGGCTCATTCCATGGCAGCGGCATGCAAAGACGGGAATTTTGACAAGCTGCCGGAAGTTCAGGCTATTTAGGGAATTCGGCGCTTTTGTACCTTATAACCCGAAGTCTTGCATAAATATCCGGGAAGTTGGAAAATTCGCTTAACGGAGCATCCAATCGATCATAGCTGTGGCAGCATACTTTTATCTCCTGATTAGACATGCCTTTCTCAGTGACATAAAGGCAATGGCCATACCGATATGGAGTATATGTATTTACTATAAGTTGTATGATATCTCCCTCAGACACAACCAACGGGTCAAAACTTTGCCAGTCTCCCTCGTAAACCTTGAACCCTGAAGGGCCTAAGTTCTTTGCAGCAACTGAATAATCATGGAATTCAACTACTCGGCACCACTTGTTTGATCCGCTGAAAAACAATGAGCCGTACCAAATTGGCGGAATCATCCTGATTTGTTTCTTAATACGCTCCCTGTTCCCATTTACCGTATCAGTATCAATACCAGGAATCCATCCTCCATACGCAGCCCAGACGCATTGGCTGCAAAAATTTGTACAATCATTTCCGTTCCTGTCATAAAAGAACAGCCTCTTATCGTCGCTTAAATTAAAATAATAAGCATATAAGCGAGCATATCCTCTTGCCGCATCATAAACATAAATCATATGCTTTTTCAGGCTGACTGTATCAAAACTTCAATTGGCTTAAGCCATATCGTTATATAACGATTCTTAGAATAAACAGTTCTCAACAGTCTGCAGCATTCTTTCCGGTCTTCTGATTATATACTATGCAGGATGGCTTCCAGCTTCCATCAGAAATATACGCATAATTATTTGTTTTTGCCATATTCTTTTAGTGGTGCTTATATCAGAAGGTGATAACTTGTTTGTCGTTATCAAAAAGAAGACTCTTATTATTGCAAGTATAATTTTCATCCTTCTGGCAGCGGCAGCCGGCGTTATCGGTTACGCTGTCTATAATTCTTCGTCCTTCTACACAATTAAACTTGATGAAGATAAAAAGTTTATAAAATGGGTTGATTTTACCGTACCCTGTTCGGTAATGGAAAAGGCGCTGGCTCTTGATATAAAATCTTACGGTAAAGAAGTAAAGTTGAACTGGGTCGAGCTATTAGCATATCTTGCCGCAAAATACGGCGGTAACTTCAAGAATTTTAAAAACTCGGATCTGGACAATCTGGTGAATAAACTCAATGAGGGCCATACCATGTCCGAGCTTACCGCCAACATGAAACATTACCCCTATTATTATGAAGCGTATTCCGCAGTTCTGGGTGGTTTTGTGGGAGAATTCGAAATCGAAGTCGATGACAAGGATAATCCCGGACAGAAAGTCTTTGTGAAAAAATACGGTCTGAAAGCTTTTTCGCCCATTGCCAAAGGTTATGGTTATTCCCATTATGATGACTTCGGAAACAGCCGATCTTATGGGTTTCGTCGAAGACACCTGGGAAACGACCTTATGGGCAGCATAGGCACACCGATAATAGCAGTAGAATCGGGTATAGTTGAAGCAATGGGCTGGAACCAGTATGGCGGCTGGCGTATAGGAATCAGGAGTTTTGACGGGAAGAGATATTATTATTACGCCCATTTGCGCAAAAATCACCCTTATAACAATACTATCTCCGAGGGTCAGGTGGTAAAGGCGGGAGATGTCATAGGTTATCTTGGTATGACCGGTTACAGCACGAAAATGAACGTAAATAATATAAGGACTCCACATCTACATTTCGGTATGCAGCTTATATTTGACGAAAGTCAGAGAGAAAGCGATAACGAGATTTGGATCAATGTTTATGAAATAGTCAAACTTCTTCAGCAAAACCGTTCACAGGTCGTTAAAAATACCGAACTCAATGATTATTTCAGGGTCTACGATATCAAAGACCCTTCCGTTCCGCAAGTGCTGGATGCAATCCCGATTCAGTAACACCAAATCCTTCTCTATAATATAATGCTAATGGAGATTTGAAACAAGCTCCAGTTTATATGGAGAAGGTGATACTTTATGCCCTTATCAGCAAGAGAGTTATTTGCCAGACTTATCAGATGCGAGGCAGAAGGCGAGGGCGACAATGGGATGAAGGCTGTTGCCACTGTGGTAATGAATAGAGTCCATATCCCTTACGGCGAGTACCAGAGAGTATGCCAGGGAGATTTACGCCAGGTCATTATGCAGCCTGATCAGTTCACATGTGTTAAAGAAATGGTAGCCGGCCAGTACAATCCTCAGAATATTTACAATATAACCCCCCTGCAGGTTCACTATGATATTGCGGATTGGGCCCTCTCAGGCAATAAATCACTGGCTGTAAATGATTGTCTTTGGTACTACAACCCCTTCGGCCCCGAATGTGCCGTATATTTTCCTCCAACCAGATCCGGAGTATACCACAACCGTGTAGTACAGCACTGTTTTTACACACCAACCCAGTTCTACGCCCAGACCTGAAAACATTTTTCAAAGAAAAGAGGTTCACGGTTATGAATAATTTTACAAACCAACCATCGGCCACTACACCCTTTAATGTCCCACCTTGTCCGGGATGCAGTGCCGGAAGCATCCCAAGCCAGGGAGGAATGCCAATGAATGTACCCTCGGGCTCGGCTCCTGTGGTACCACCATATATGAATATGTTAAATCAAATGCCAACGGGTATTCCCGGAGGTCCTGCCCTGGGGCCTACTCCTCAGTTCCAACAGCAAACAACTCAACAACAGCCGGGTATGGTTCCCAGCCAACAACCGGACACAACACCGATTTTCCCCTGGAACCAGCCTATGCCTGTCACCGTTGAAAGCCTCCAATACATGAACGGTTTCATGCGTACGCAGATTGGCCGGAAAGTTAGAGTGGAATTCCTGATAGGAACAAATACTTTTACAGATAAAACAGGTACTTTATTGGCTGTCGGGGCAAACTACATATTAATAAATGAAATTGAAAGTGATGACATACTCCTGGCTGACTTCTATTCAATTAAATTCGTAACATTTTACTACTGATTTGACTTCGTTAGGGATCGGGAGGCTGTTGGATGAACAGCCTCGAAGTTTATATATAGTTCTGATTCTTTGACCTGGCAACTAAATCAATTATGATACCGGTAATAAGAGATATTACCAAAACCCCGAATGCCAAGAGCGCTGTTATAAAGTAAGCCAAATCCTCCATTCCTGTTGAAAACCATATGGCCTTTATCAGGCAAACAATGGCAACGATCATCAAAACGATTGTAGGAATATACTTAAAGAATGCCTTTTCTTTTGACAGCTTCCATATAAAAATCTGGAGTCCTGAAACCATTATTCCTATTACGCCAATAAGAAGAATCATTCGTATGCCGACAGTCATTTTTACCTCAACCAGCAAGTTTTGTATGTTATTCCCGAAATAGTTTTCCTGATATTTAAATGCAATATACAGTTAATTATTTGTCGTAGATGTATAATTCCGGTCAAGAGTTATTACACTGTTGAATGTTGCGTCAATCTTTTTTATTTCGTCATCTATTCTTTTTCTCAGTTCAGTTTCACTGTATTTATAAGAAGGCGGCAATAATATGTCGAATATCAAATTGCTGTGGGTCTTTCCCAAAACCACCCGAAAGTCATGCATAGACAGTCTTTCATCTATTCCCCGTACTATTTCATTTACTTTCCGGCGTAAATCATTTATCCTTTCATCGTCAGTTACAATAGGGTCCATATGGATAACAGTATTAACATTAAATTTGTTGGATACCTCTTTTTCAATATTGTCGATAAGATCATGACTCTCCAGCATATCTCGGTTGGCGTCAACCTCCACATGAACACAAACGAAGGTTCTGTTAGGGCCATAGCTGTGAACTACCAGATCATGCAGCCCTAAAACCCCTTCATAGCTTAATATCTCCTTCTCGATAGCAGAAACGAAATCCCGGTCAGGCGCAGTTCCCAGAAGAAGGTTAAGGGTTTCTTTAACCAGCTTGACACCTGAATATAAAATAAACAGAGCCACGGCAATACCCACATAACCGTCTATCTGGATGTTTGTCAATTTTGCGAAAACAGTAGCTGCCAGGACCGATGAAGTTGAAATAACATCATTCATGCTGTCCTGGCCTGCGGCGACCAGGGCAGTCGAATCTATACGTCTGCCTATGGTTTTGTTTACTGTCCCCTGCCATAGTTTAATCAGAATTGAAATAATAAGAACAAGTACGGTCAGATAACTGAAATCTATCGGGTCCGGATTCAAAATCTTGCTGAAGGAAGCCTTGATAAGCTCTATACCAAAAAGCGAAATAACCACTGACACCAAAAAACCGGTTATATATTCGGCCCGCGCATGTCCGTAAGGATGCTCTTCATCCGCCGGCTTTCTTGACAATCTGAAACCAACCAGGACAATTGCGGATGACCCCGCATCCGTCAAATTATTTACTGCGTCGGCAGTAACGGCGATGCTGTTAAAAAGTAATCCTGCGATAAATTTAATAACAAACAGAAAAATATTCGTGACAATTCCGAATGCTCCTGCGAATGTTGCGTATCTCCCTCTCACAACACTATCTGAAGTATTTTCATAATCCTTTACAAACAGTTGCAACATCCGCTCAATCATTTTATTACCTCTTGCCAACTTTTATTGATTAATAATATTTTACTACGTTTATAAGTCAATAGACTAATATTCATTATAAAAAGTCGGCGATAAATATATCAAGCAGGAAAATTCTGTACTAAGGATTCCAAAGTATCTCTTTTGCGAATGAGCCTGTCTTCTCCGTTAAGATCTATAAGCACTTCGGCAGGGCGAAGCCTGCAGTTGTAATTTGACGACATAGAATAACCGTATGCGCCTGCGGTATATATGATCAGCGCATCTCCTACTTCGGCCGCCTGGATCTCCCTGTCACGGGCAAGTATATCGCCGCTCTCACAAATATTGCCTACAATTGTAGCTTTTATCCTGGTATCTTTATTGGGCTCATCATTTCCGGCAATATTTTTTACTATTTCCATCTCATGATATGAATCATACATAACAGGCCGGGCAAGAACGTTAAATCCTATATCGGTTCCAATATAAGTCGTATCGAAGTTTTTTTTCACCGAGTTGACACTGCCCAGCAAAACTCCGCATTCAGCCACTATATATCGTCCCGGTTCTATCTTGAATATTACATCTTTATTGGGGTACTCTTCCAGGAATTCCGTCAGTACAATATCCAGCTCTTTACCCAGCCTCTCCAAATCCAGTCTGTTTTCCTCCGGCTTGTAAGGAACACCGAAGCCCCCTCCCAGATCCAGGAAAGACAAATTCGGGAATTCTTTGGCTACCTCTAAAAAAGAGCGAACACCTTCGATATAATCCCGCCAGTCAAGGAACAGAGAACCGATATGCTGATTGATACCTGCCAAAGTCAGACTGTATTTCTCGATAATGGCTTTCACCTGGGGCAATAGTTCCTTTTGCACTCCAAACTTGGTTTTCTTGCCGGCGGTTATTACTTTTTCGTGGTGTCCTGCGCCCTTACCGGGATTGAAACGCACGGCTACTTTCCCTCCGGGATTAAGCTGTCCGTACATTTCCAGTTGGGAAAGCGAATCCACTCCTACCAAAATATTCCTGTCGATTGCAAACCGCATTTCCTCGGCTGATACATTATTGCTTACATAAAAAATCTGCTTGCTGTCAAATCCGGCCAACTGCTCTATGTAAATCTCGCCGGGCGACATAGCGTCTACATCAAGCCCCTCTTCTCTTATAATTTTCAGGATCTCCAAATTCGTGTTGGCTTTGGCAGAATAGTTTACTCTGAAATTCTTATTTGGAAGAAGGTTTTTCATCTCTCTGCATCTTTCTCTTAAGATCGATTCGGAATATACATAAAGAGGTGTCCCATATTTTTCTATCAGTTTAAAAATCGTCTCATTGGATATGAACATATACAAAACTCCTTACTAAATGCAATTTTCGTTTTTAGATCATTCGTTTTATTAGTTATCCTATACAGGATATGCTTCGGGCACTTGTGAATCTATATAGTATTTTTAAGAAAAACTATATATTATGGCGAAAAGTTTGTCAATAAAATATGCATAAACTCATTAGAAAACTTGCAAAACCCAGTAAAAAAACGGGAACAAATTTTCAGTTCCCGCCTTTTGATCCACAAACGCTGCAATAGCCGTATACCTCAAGATTATGACCCTTTACGGTAAAGTCAAATTTACTTTCAATATACTTTTCGAATTCTTCCAGGGGACATCCGGTAACCGGCTGCATTTTATGGCATTTTATGCATATCATATGATGCCGATGCTCATTATTGTTATATTCGAACACGGCTTTACTGTAATCCGGTATATTGCTTTTTATTACTATACCTTTTTTATGCAATGTCTCCAGGCTCCTGTATATGGTCGAAAGACTAATGGAAATACCTTTTTCCTTAAGCTTGTTATATAAATCCTCGGCAGTAACCGGTAACTTATTATTTTCCAGTGCTTCCAAAATTGCAAATCTTTGTTTTGTCGCCTTAAGGTTTCGATTTTTTAATACATCATCGTAATGACTTTTGGCTCCCATTTATCGTATCCTCCTTCAGGCAAACTTCTTTCTTATTCCGTAGGTGATGAAGAAAATAATGGCTAATATAATTACAATTGTTGAACCGGTCGATGTTTCAATATAATAGGACAGGATAAGACCGGCAATTCCTGCAAAAACAGAAAAAGCAACGGTCAATAGGTGGTATTGCCTCTGGTTTCGGGCAATATTCCGGGCCGATGCCGCAGGAAGGACCAGGAATGAATTTAAAACCAATAAACCTATCCAGGACATAGAAACCGTTACGATTACAGCAAGCGCACAACTGAATATAACTTCATACCAGAAGGTATGTATGCCCCTGCTTCCTGCCAAAGACGAATTAACGCTGACAATGAGCAGTCTGTTAAATACAAAAAACCAGAACATTGCCACAAAGACCAGCATGACGGCAAGAAAGGATATTTCTTTTGGTGTAATACTTAAGATGTCTCCGATCAAATAAGTATTAAGCTTTGCAAAATTCTTGCCTCCAAGAGTGGCCAGGAATATACCCAAAGCAACAGCGGTGGATGAAAAGACTCCTATAACAGTATCGGCTGCCATTTTGCTCTTATGCTTGATAAGGGCTATTAGAAAAGCAAAAACCACAGAAAATATTACTGCTGAACCCAAAGGCTGAACAAAACCCAATAGCCCGCCAATAGCAACGCCTGTAAAGGCGCCATGTCCCAGAGCATCCGAAAAAAAAGACATACTGTTGTTAACCACCATTGTTCCCAATAAAGCAAATATGGGAGTCAAAAGTATTATGGCCAGCAGCGCATTCTTCATAAAAATCATTTGCCCTGCTTTTGCCCATTCAAACGGCAGTATTTCCAAAAGCTTATACCAGAACTCCATTAATCTTTGTCTCCCTCTGTATTTTTTTGCTTTTGCCACCTTAAAGAGAAAGTGTCATAAAAAGCCTGACTTTGAAGAACCTCATCTGGGACCCCTGCTTTCAGGACGGTACGGTTCAGCAGTACGACCCTGTCAGCATATCGCCGTACCATATCAAGGTCATGGGACACTAAAATAATGGTAAGGTCATAATTTCTTCTGAGAGACGAAACCGTCTGATAAAACAATTCCATCCCGTTCTCATCAATACCCGATACCGGTTCATCCAAGAGGAGCAAATCAGGGACCGGTTCCAAAGCAAGAGCCAGAAGAACTCTTTGCAATTCTCCCCCAGACAGAGCGCCAAGACGTCTGTCAATAAGATGCTGAGCCTTTACTGCAGCAAGTTTCTCCTTTACTTTTTCAACTTCCTTCTTTCTTCGTATGAGCCACGCTGGATAACGGGATCTGCAGGATAAAAACAAATCCAGGACGCTTGTAGGGGAGGTTGAATCAAGATTTAGGTTTTGCGGCACATATCCAATGACAGGCGTCTGAAACGCGCCCTTTTGCGCCTGAACAAATTCAAGTGTACCGGTATGAGGTATTTCACCGAGAAGGGCTTTTATCAATGTACTCTTTCCGGCGCCATTTGGACCTATGATGGCTGTCAACTCTCCGCAATGAATATGAAGATTGATATCTTCAAGGATAACAGTGTTCCCCAAAGTCACACCGAAGTTTTTAACCTTTGTACAGCACAATCCACAGCTCTGTTTTTGACAACTGCTTTCAGAAATACAAACATCCTTCATTTTAATGCCTCTATCAAAACTTTCAAATTTTCTTTCATAGTTTTTTCATAACTGTCTAATTCCGCATCATTTGGACCCGAAGCAATGGGATCCAGAACATAAATCCTGGCCCCTGTTTGAGCGGCAATCGATTCGGCTGCCTTGGGGGAATACTGGGGTTCGGTAAAAAGCACCTTAACCTGGGAATCGTTTATTATTCTGATGGTTTCAGCCAACTCACCGGCACTTGGCTCCGAGCCCGGCTCCCTTTCAATTACCGAAACGATATTCAGATCAAACTCATGGGCAAAGTACGGAAAAGCCTCGTGAAATGTGACTATATCCCTGTTTTTAATGTCTTTCAAAGCGTCATGCATGTCTTGTTTCAGAGCTTCAAGCTTCTCTATATATTTTTCACTGTTTTTCCTGTATGAGTCTTCGTTTGCCGGATCAGCAGCTATCAGGCCTTCCGTGATGTTCTTTACCTCCTGGATGGCTCCGCTTATACTTACCCATACATGCGGATTCTCTTCTCCGTTATCATCCTCCAAAAGGTCAATACCTTCAGCTGCCTCAATTACGGTAAGATCAGGAAGCTGGCTGATTACTTTATCAAGAAACGATTCCAAACCGGCTCCGTTGATAACAAAAATATCGGCTTTCTCCAGGGTTTTCAAATCCGCAGGTACCAACTGATAGTCATGAAGGCATCCTGTTTGGGGTTCAGTCATGTTGACGACTCTGACGCCTTCAATATCGTTGGTTATGTTGCTTGCAAAGATATACATCGGATAGAATGAGGTCACGATTAAAGTATCCTTATCCTGTCCGTAACCCGTATTCCCGGCATTTTGACCGCATGCCGCGAGCATAAGAGCCAGTATTAGGATCAATACTGCGCAAGTTTTTTTCATATGATCATTAACTCCTTTGTATTTGCGAATGATTCGCATTTGCAAATATTATTATGCACTTATTTTCATTAAAATAAAACCCTTTTTGTTAAAAATAATCTTAATTTTTATTTGTAATGATAATGGTGGCATTACTGGTCGAATACGAATACTATGTAATAGGAGCTTGTACAAAGGAGAATGCTATGTTTTTCGGTATATTCAACCGAAGGCGTAATAGATGCTGTTGTTGCAGATGTTTTTGCAGGTGTTGTTGCTGTTGCAGTTGTTGCTGTTGTTGCAGGTGCTGCTGCTGATTGACATACTTCGCCCGCTAAAAGCTCCTTACTTGACATAACTTCATCTTTATAACGCCTAACCTGATTGGTTCTCTTGAATTGATCTGCCGACACAGGACCCTTGTAACCCGGGTCCTCTTTTTTTGATAAATATGAGATTTTGGAAAAGAGTATAAAAAAAGAAGAGCATATGCTCTTCTTTGTTATTACCAACGATTTCCTCCGCCGAAACCTCTATTACGATTGTTTCGCTCCATTTTTCTTGCCCTTCTGCACTCCGGGCATCTCTGAGGTTCGTTCTCAAATCCTTTTTCCTGATAGAAGGCTTGCTCGCCCTCTGTAAAAACGAATTCTGAGTTGCAATCTCTGCACGATAAAATTTTGTCTGCCATTTGTCTTACCTCCTTAAATTATTTGGACTAACCTTCTTTACTACTAACTCCAAATAACTAAGGAGAATTTGACCTAATAAAGAATATATCCATGCGTATAAGACTGACTTACTGACTAAGTATACCACCATAATGATAATAATACAAGTAGAAAAAAAAGTTTTTTCCTTTCCTTACACATCATTACTTTATATTTTCAATTTACTACTTTTTTACATAGACTTAATGTATCGGAAACCATGAAATGATAATCGAGTAGGAGGTAGGTGATTAATTCACCTACCGACCTCTCACACCACCTAGCCTACGGTCCCGTACTAGGCGGTTCCCAAGTTTACGCCGTTACGGTTTTGTAGTAATCCCAGAAAAATG
>Ga0134095_1001083_pt1 | contig 20762 bp, 20 predicted proteins | sample 6_2taG_FD_94449 | JGI IMG/M metagenome (GOLD analysis project Ga0134095, IMG submission 94449) | Switchgrass degrading microbial communities from high solid loading bioreactors in New Hampshire, USA - 6_20_20_110_A2 metaG | ecosystem: Engineered > Bioreactor > Semi-continuous > Anaerobic >... | reverse complement strand
GTCTAGACCTTCTTTTCCGCAAGCACTTCGCCGAAGATACCGGTCGGCCGGAAGATCAGCACCAGCACCAGCAGGCCAAACGCGATCACGTCCTTATATTCGGTCGGGATGCCGAGCATCGTCGGGCCAAGCGCCTCGACCAGCCCCAGGAAAAAGCCGCCGAACATCGCGCCGGGGATGTTGCCGATGCCACCCAGCACGGCCGCAGTAAACGCCTTCAGGCCGGGGATGAAGCCGGTGCGGAAGTCAAACGACAGGTTGTGGAAGCCCATCATCACGCCCGCCGCCCCCGCCAGCAGCGCGCCGATCGCGAACGTCACGACGATCACCTGGTCGACATCCACGCCCATCAGCGCGGCGGTGTCTTTGTCCTCGGCCACCGAGCGCATCGCGCGGCCCGTCTTCGAGCGCTGGACGAACGTATACAGCAGCGCCATCAGCAGAATCGACACGACCACGATAATGATCCCCGTCTTCGTGACCGGGATCGTCCCCACACTGCCCAGCCGGAGCGGGATCGTGCCGTCGATCAGGGACGGGCGCACGTAGAAACGCTGCGTCGGACCGAAAATGTTGAGCAGCGCCTGTTGCAAGAAGAACGACGCGCCGATCGCGCTGATCAGCGGCGTCAGGCGCGGCGCGTGCCGCAGCGGCCGGTAGGCGATCCGCTCCAGCCCGATCGACACGAGCATCGAGGTCACCATCCCGACCGCGACAATGAACAGCAGCCCCAGCACCGTGATCACGACGCGATATAGCTGCGGGGTGAACGCCCCCAGCGCTTGCAGCAGCCCAAAGCCAACCAGCGCGCCGACAATAAACCGCACCGGCAGAGTAGAGATGGTCAGCAGCCACGTCGGGCTGACCTGCGCGCCGCTCGCCCGCTCGCGCCCGCCGCGCGAGACGAGCAGTTCCAGCGGCAGGAACAGGATCGCGGTAATCAGCGGCATCAATACGCCCGCCACCTGCGCCGCGCCAACTTCAAACGTGCCGCCGCCCAGGTCCATCAGATACGTCAGCGCGAAATAGCCGCCGAACGTGCCGATCACCAGCACTTCGCCGTGCGCGAAGTTAATCATAAACAGGATGCCGTACACGAGCGTGTAACCGAGCGCCACCAGCGCATAAACGCCGCCCAGCACCAGCCCGTTAGTAAGCTGCAAGCCCCACACCGCAATCGGGAAGCTCTGCGCTGCTACGACCGCCTGCACGCGCAGAGAGAGCAGCAAGAAGAAGACGACACCCGAGTAGTTGATGATGATCCGTGTCGTAGAAATATTCTGTTCAAGCTGCGACCGGCCCGCGAGGATCGCGATCAAGGCAACCAGGCCCAGCCCGGTATACACCCACAGCGCTGCACCGAATGCCGATTCAAAGTCTAAAAGCGCGGGATCAGGGGGCGATCCGAACACACCGGACGAACGCGCGATCAGCCACAGGATCCGGATCGTCGCCAGCAGCGCCCCAATGCCAAAGTATCTGCCGCTAAGTTGTTCATAGTCGAGGGCCAGGCGATTCTGCCAGCGGGCCTGTGTGACTTGTGCCATATGATCTCCGTCCTGATAGTGCGTAGGCTGTCACCACGGGCGAGCCGCCGCGGCTGCTACCTTCAACACCATTTCAGCGCCGCCAGCGCCGGGAATGCTGCTCCGACGCTGGCGGCATTCTTGCTCGTGCGAAAGGCGCTCACGGACGCCTCACGCGATCGCTATCGGTTATTCCGCTTCCATCTCCAGCAGGTCTTCCGGCACTTCCACCGGGACCCACTCGCCATCCTCGACCACGTTGATGCCGATCCGGCCAGCGCCGCAGTCGCCGATCTCGTCGCACGACAGCGTGCCGGTCAGACCCTCGTAGCCCTCGGTGTTGCGGATCGCTTCGATCAGCGCTTCGCGGTCGATCACTAGGTTCCCGTCATCGTCCAGTTCGGCCACTTCCTGCAGCGCGTTGAAGACGATCCAGGCCGAGTCGTACGAGTGGGCATGGAACGGCCCCTGCTGCTCAGGACGGACGCCGAAGGTTTCTTCGTACTTGTCGTCGAAGGCTTCATTCGCCTCGGCGTTGGCTTCCGCCTCTTCCACGAAGCTCACGTAAACGCCCTCAGCCGCGGCGCCCGCGCCCTCGATGAACACGTCGGCGTACACGCCGTCATCGCTGAAGAAGATCACGTCGCTCAGGCCAACGTCCCGCATCTGGGTCACCAGCAGAACCGCCTGCTCCTGATAGCCACCGAAGAAGATCGCATCCGGCGGATTAGCAGCCAGCGGCGTCAGCACCGGGCGATAGTCCTGGTCGTCGACGTTGATGCCCTCAAAGGCCACCACTTCGCCGCCCAGCTCGGTGAACGTGTCGCGGACGACTTCAGCCAGGCCCAGGCCGTACGAGTCGTTGTCGTGCAGCACCGCCAGGCGACGCGCGCCCAAAATCTTGTAGAGGTAGTGCGCGTCCACCGTGCCCTGGACGTCGTCACGGAAGGCGACGCGGTTCACCACGTCGAGGCCGCGCTCGGTCACCAGAGCCGCCGTCGCGCTGGGCGAAACCATCGGGATGCGCGCTTCTTCGTAAACATCCGAGGCGGCGATTGTCGCGCCAGAGCAGGCATGCCCCAGCACCGCGACGATCTGCTCGTCCGCCGCAACGCGGTTGGCGACCAGCGTACCCTCGTCACCGGAGCAGCGGTCGTCTTCCACCACGTATTCCACCTCGAAGCCCTGGATGCCGCCCGCTTCATTCAGCTCCATCAGCGCGATTTCCGCCGCTTGCTGAATGTCGAGGCCCATCTCCGCGATCGGGCCGGTCAGGTCGGTTACTAGCGCGATCTTGATCGTTCCACCGGCCGGGACCACGACCGTCGCCCGGTCATCGTCTTGCGCGTAAACCGGGCTGAGCGCGGTGAGGAGCAGCGCAACCAACAGTAAGTATCGAACTGATTTGATGCGGTGCATGACGTGCTCTCTCCTTGTGCATGTGTCGTCAGGCTGTCCGATCGAATATCTTTGCCTTACATTGCGCCCCGGAGCAACCGGGGCCTGGTGGGGAGTTCGGCCTTCTTACCGTTCGGTCACCCTTTGTCGATAGCTATCTTTCCCTCCTCGCAATCTCTTCCCTGTCAAACGCCGCAATCCGCGCTGAAGCCTGGTCGTTGCCAAAACGGCTGGCGCGGCGTGCGACGAATGATGCTCGCCGGGTAAGCCGGTCGAGTGCATTATGCCGAATCGTAGCAAGTACGGTCAACTTTTGTCAAACTGAGGTACTTACAAGTGCCGACAGTCTCGCGCGCGTGAGCCCAGTGGGCGAAAACAATACCGAATTTGCAGGTTGAAGCCTAACACTAGCCTTGTGTAAAATGCACAATCTCCCCTCCGCCGCCGGGCGAGCGAGGGAAAGGTCAGCTAGCTGAAACACCCAAAAGGCAACCCGCGCCATTCCTGGCTACAATCTGCGCGGCGACGGCAACGCGTGACAGCGCGTTTTCATTCCCCTGTGAGGCGAGCCCGTGATCACATCGCTGCGATCCTTCCGGCACGCGGACCGGCCCGACCGCGCGTTGTCGCTGCTTGGCCTGGGCGTGGCGCTGTCTCTGATGGGGGACGCGACGCTGTACGTCGTGCTGCCGACGCACACCCTCGCCGCCGGAATCGCGCTGTCCGACGTCGGGCTGATGCTCTCCGCCAACCGGATAATCCGCCTCGCCACCAACGGCCCGGCAGGCATGCTGATCGAGCGCATCCCGCGCCGGTGGATGGTCATTCCCGGGCTGTTCATCGGCGCGCTTTCTACCCTGCTGTACACCTTTCCCGGCTTCTGGCCGCTGCTGATCGGGCGCTTGCTGTGGGGCGTGGCGTGGACCGGCATCTGGCTCGGCGCGAACACCATGGCGATCGACCTCGCCCCGCGCGAGCGGCTGGGGCGCACAATTGGCCGCTTGCAGATGTGGTTTTTCATGGGATCGGGCGGGTCCGCGCTGATCGGCGGCGTGCTGACCGATGGATTGGGCTACCAGGCCGGGCTGCGGATCAGCGCGCTGATCTCGTTGCTCGCCGCGCTGATGTGGCTGGCGCTGCTGCCAGAGACGCGCCCCACCCGCGCGCGCCGCTCCGGAGAACCCACCGTCACGCAAAAAGCGCCAGGCAGCCCCGGACACTGGCGGTCGGTGATGGTCCCGCTAGCGCTCGCGATCATGCTGTATGGCGTCAGCCGGATGATCTTCGCCGGATTTCTGAACGCGACGCTGTCCCTGCTGTTGGGGCAGCGGATCGGAGAGACGATTCTGCTGCTGGGGCTAGTGATCCCGCTGGCGTCGTTCACCGGCGGGCTGTGGGCAGCCAACCAGGTCCTCGGGCTGATCGTCTCGCCGCTGGCCGGGTGGCTGCTGGACCGGCTCGGCAACCGCTGGCTGCTGGCGATCGGGGCGCTCGCGATCGGTGCGGTCGCGCTGGCGCTGATCGCGATCACCTACGGCCCGGCGATCGTGCTGGCGACGATGGCGGGGGTGGCGAGCACGAGCGTCCTGCAGGCGCAGGTGATGACGCTGGCGGGGGATTACGCGCCGCCGGGGCAGCAAGGGCGCATCATCGGCGCGCTGAGCACCGCAGGCGACCTCGGCAGCGCGATCGGGCCGCTGCTGGCGTATGCGCTGCTGCCCACGATCGACCTGAGCGGCGTCTTCTGGCTGGCGGCAGGGCTGGTCGCGCTATGTCTGCCGTGGACAATGTGGATCGCGACGCGCGAGGCCCGTCGGCTGGCGGCGCTGCGCGCGTGAGCAGCAAGAGGCAACAAACGGCAGCCAAAAACCTCACCCCTTAATCCCCGGCCCCTTTTCCCCTCTCCGTAAACGGAGAGGGGTCAGGGGTGAGGTTCCGCACACTAGCACGCTCGTTCCTCAACGTTTGCTAGATCGCTCGGAAAAGCCCATAAGCAGCGCAGATGCCAGCATTTCGCGGACCGTCACGGGCGGAGCAAGCTCCGCCCCTACTCCCTATTCCCCACTCCCTACTCCCCGCTACACTTCCTTGCCCACCTGCCGCAGCAGGGCGCGCAGCCGTTCGATCTGGCTTTCGCTCGGCGGTCGGATCGGGCGGCGCGGCGGACCGACCGGGATGCCGAGCAGCGCCAGCCCGGCCTTGACCGGCGCGGGATACGAGCCGAGCCCGGCCATCGACTCGCGCACCAGCGTGACGCGATCTTGCAGCGCCCGCGCCCGCGCGTGGTCACCCACGCAGAACGCCTCGTAGACGCCCACCAGCAGCTCCGGGATCAGGTTCGCAGTGAGCGCGACCGTCCCGACCGCGCCATAGCACAGCCCGCCGTAGAGCAGCGAATCCCGCCCGACGAACACGCGGAACTCCGCCGGACACGCGCGGATCAGCCCGGCCGTCTCCGCGAGGTCCCCGCTGGAGTCTTTCACCCCGACGATGTTCGGAAAATCGGCCGCCAGACGCGCCAGCGTTTCCGCCGCCAGACGCACGCCGCCGGTCCGGCCAGGGTTGGAATAGGCCAGCACCGGGATCGTGACCGCGCTGGCGACCTCGGCGAAGTGCGCGTAAAGCTCGTCCTGCGTCGGCGTCACAAAATACGGCGTGATCACTGAGAGGCAGTCGGCACCCGCCGCTTCCGCCGCCCGCGAGAGCGCGACCGCATCCCGCGTGGTGATCGCCCCGGTCCCCGCCATCACCGGCACACGCCCGTTGACCGCGTCCAGCACCGCGTCGAGCACCTGCCGCCGCTCGTCCGCCGACAGCGCGAACGCCTCGCCCTGGCTGCCGGTTGCAAACACGCCGTGCACGCCCGCCGCCAGTACATAATCTACCAGCGGCGGGATCGCGCCCACGTTCAGCGAGCCGTCGTCGTGCAGCGGCGTCGCCAGCGGGGGAATCACGCCGCGAAGCTGCGAAATGTCCATCGTGACCTCGTTTTCTCTCACCGGGCGATGGTCTGATCGTAGCCAGTTGCAGGCCGCACGCAAGCCCGCGCCTCGTTCGGATTTGACAAAGCCCTGCCGGTGCGGTAGCAGTTAAGCGAGCAGCAATTAGCCATTAGCAGTTAGCCGTTAGCCAAAAACGAGTTATCAGCAACCGGATACGTGGGAGCGCAGAGAGTAATCCGACGTCGGAGTGTAGAGGCGGAGCAAGCTCCGCCCGTAGTGTACGAGAACTACCCCGACGCTTCGCGCACTGCTCACGCACTCTGCCAGACGATCGCTCCCGCTCTTGCTAACTGCTAATCGCTAGCCGCTTACTGCTAACCGCTCACTCACAGAAAGGGGCAGCGCAGCACCGGCTGATCGCAGCCGCGCCGCGCGACAGCGTATGGCAGCCAAACGACCTCTTGTGGAATGCGTCCCGAATTTCAGCGAAGGCCGCCGGATGGACGTGGTCGAGGCCATCGTCCGCGCCATGCAGCAGGCCGCGCCGATCCACGTGCTCGACACCAGCAGCGACGCCGATCACAACCGCACGGTTGTGACCTTTGTGGGCGACATCGAAGCGGTGGAACGCGCCGCCTTCGCCGGAATCCAGACCGCCGCCCAGTTGATCGACCTGAACGAGCACACCGGCGAGCATCCGCGTCTAGGCGCCGCCGACGTCGTGCCGTTCATCCCAATCCGCGACGTCACGATGGACGATTGCGTCGGGATCGCGCAGCGGCTCGGGCAGCGAGTCGGGACGGAGCTCGGCATCCCCGTCTATCTCTACGAAGCGGCGGCGACCTCGCCCGACCGCCAGAACCTCGCCAATTTGCGCTCCACCAAATTCCAGTACGAACAGCTTCGCGAGGTGATCGAAACCGATCCTGAGCGCGTGCCGGATTTCGGCCCGGCGGTGCTCGGCCCGGCGGGAGCGACCGTCATCGGCGCGCGTCCCCCGCTGGTCGCGTTCAATGTGTACCTCAACACGGACGACGTCGAGATCGCGAGCAAGATCGCCAAAGCGATACGCCACTCCGGCGGCGGACTGCGCTACGTCAAGGCGGCCGGGTTCCTGGTCGAAGGGCGAGCGCAGGTGTCGATGAACCTGACCGACTTCACCAAGACGCCGGTCGCGCGCGTGGTCGAGATGATCCGGCGCGAGGCGGCGCGCTATGGCGTGGCGGTCGCGTCGAGCGAATTAGTCGGGCTGGCGCCGCAGGCGTTTTTCGTGGACGCGGCCCAGTGGTATCTGCAACTTGACGGCTTTACGCCCGATCAAGTGTTAGAATATCGCGTCGCGCGCGCCGAGGCCGAGCCTTCGCCGCTGCACGACGAGGAGCCGCCGATCCCCGAAGGGGCGACGGTGCAGGTCGCAGCGGTGGAGCCGGAGCCGCTCGCCCCGACCCGGTTTGCGGATGCGGTCGCCGCGGGCACCGCGACGCCCGGCGGGGGCGCGGTCGCGGCGCTGGCGGGCGCGTTGAGCGCGGCGCTGGCGGAGATGGTCGCGCGGCTGACGGCGGGCAAGAAGCGTTACGCCGAGGTCGAGCAGACGATGAACGCGGTCGCTGCAGCGGCGTCGGACCTGCGCGCCCGGCTGATGGCCGCCATTGACGACGACATCGCGGCGTTCGACGCCGTCATGGCCGCGTACCGGATCGACAAGGACGATCCGGCGCGCCCGGCGGCGATCCAGACCGCGATGATCGGCGCGGCGGATGTGCCGCTCAACGTCGCGCGGATGGCGATCGAGGCGATGCAGCTTGCCGAGCAGGTCGCCCGCTTGGGGAACCACACCGCCGCCAGCGACGCGGCGGTCGCGGCGCTGATGGGGCTGGCCGCCGTCGAAGGGGCCGCGCTGAACGTGCGCGTCAACGCCGCCAGCTTTGAAGACCGGGCGCTCGCCGCCCGTTACACGGACGACAGCACCGCGCTTGTGGCGCAGGCGCGCGCCCTGCGCGACTCTGCGATTGCTCTGGCCGAAGAACGCGCGGGCATCGCAGCGACATCGTAATCGTCATTTATCGGAAGTGGGTTGAGAATCGTCACAGTGACACATCGGAAAAACTGTCTTGCAGCGCTGCTGGTGAGTCTGGCAGCGCTCAGTCTGTTGTTGGCTGGCGCCATCCGGCCGGCGGAAGCAACCCCGCCGCGCCAGGACGGGGCGCAGAACGCCACGCCCGCCTTTGTCGCCCCACCGACCAACACGCCGCGCCCGACTTATACGCCACAGCCGACCGCCGTCGCCAGCCCGACGCCGCGTTTCGACGTCCCGCGCGAGGTGGTCGATCACTATGTCTTCGGGCGACCGTTCCCGCGCGACCCAAATAACGTCGTAAAGGATTTTCCGGCGCGCACCTACCCCTATGGCTCGACCAATTACGGCGGGCTGGCGACGCATCACGGAATCGACATCCAGAATCCGCAAGGCACGCCGGTTCTGGCGGTTGGAAGTGGGACGGTCTACTACGCCGGTCCTGACGACGAGCTTCAGTTTGGCCCGATGCTGAACTTTTACGGCAATCTGGTGGTGATTGAGCACGATGTCGCGCTGGCGGACGGCCGGGCGATCTACACGCTCTACGGCCACCTGTCGAAAGTCGGCGTGGAAACCGGGCAGCGCGTCGCGGAGTCGGACCGGATCGGCTGGGTGGGCTCGACGGGCGTCGCGCTGGGAGCGCACCTGCATCTCGAAGTGCGCGTCGGGAACCCGACCGACTACGGCAGCACGGTCAATCCGGAGCTATGGATCCGCCCCTGGCCGAATTTCGGGACGATCGCGGGGCGCATCGTCGACGAAAACGGCGAGCGCGTTTACGAGGCGACGATCAACTTCCAGATGAAAGATCGCAGCGGGCCGGTCCGCACGGCGTTCAGCTACGCCGACGACTCGGTCAACCCCGACCCGATCTTTGGCGAGCACTACGTGCACGGCGACCTGCCCGACGGCGAGTACGACGTTTACGTGAAGGTGGGCAGCTCGATCCGCTGGCGCGGCACGGCGACCGTCGAGCCAGGAAAGACCACGTGGCTGGACATTCAGTTCAAGTAGAGGCGGAGCTTGCTCCGCCCGCTGCTATCGACGGGAACGAAAACGGGCGCAGCTTGCTCCGCCCCTACATTTTCCAGGATAGCTAACCGCCCGCTCGCCAGCGCCACTCCCCGCCGATCATCGTGCCGAGGACCTGAACCTCCAGAATCTCGTCCGACGGGATGGCGTAGAGGTCGCGGTCCAGCACGACCAGATCGGCCAGGAAGCCCGGCGCCAGCATCCCAAGATCGCGCTCCATCCCCGCCGCATAGGCCGGCCCCTGCGTGAACGCGCGCAGCGTCGTATCGAGGTCGAGGCGCAGTTCCGGATACCACCCATCCGGCCCTGGCGAGCCATCCGGGCGGCGGCGCGTCACGGCGGCGTAAATACCCTTGAGCGGCTCGAACGGCTCCACCGGCGAGTCCGAGCCGAACGCCAGCACCGCGCCCGCCTCAAGCTGTAGCCGCCAGTTGTAGCTCATGCGCGTGCGCTCGCCCCAATAGCGCTCCGCCATCTCGTAATCGGACGTGGCGTGGATCGGCTGCATCGAAGCGATAATCTGCAGCGCGCCGAGCCGCCCGGCGTCGTCCGGATGGATCAACTGGACGTGCTCGATCCGGTGGCGGCGGGCCTGCGGCGAGATCCCGCGCGCCGCTTCTTCCTGGCGCACCGCTTCGTACACGTCAAGGACGTCATGCACCGCGCGATCCCCGATCGCGTGGATGGTCGAGGGCAGCCCCGCCGCGCTCGCCCGGCTGACCAGTTCGTGCATCTGCTCTTTGTCAGTGACCACGATGCCGTAATTGTCCGGCTCGCCTTCGTACGGCGCGATCATGTGCGCCGTGCGCGGGCCGAGCGCGCCATCCGCGAAAATCTTCAGCCCGCCGATCCGCAACCACTCGTCGCCGAAACCCCAGCGGATGCCGAGCGCATGCGCGTGCTCGATGTACGGGTCGTTAATGTTCTTCACCACCCGCAGGCCGAGTTCCCCGCGCTCGCGCAGGAGTTGCAACGCGACGAGGCAGCTAGGATCGTCAAAGTCGTGGATGCAGGTCAACCCGGCCGCCCACGCCTGACGCTGCGCCTCGGCCATCAGGTTAGCGGTCTGCTCCGGCGTGCGCGGCGGAATCCGGTCCCACACCAGGTTCATCGCGGGCGCTTCGAGCAGCAACCCGGTCAGGCGGCCGGACGCGTCGCGGTGCAGGCTGCCGCCGGGCGGATCGGGCGTGTTCGCGCTAAGCCCGGCTGCCCGCAGCGCCGCCGAGTTCACCCAGGCAGCGTGCCCACTTTTGGCCGAGAGGTAGACCGGGTGCTGCGGCGCGACGGCGTCCAGATCGGCTGCGGTCGGGAAGGACTGGTCCGCCCAGTACGCCTGAGACCACCCGTGCCCCACAATCCACTCGCCCGGCGGCGTGCGCTGGACACGCTCCGCGACCCGGCGCAGCGCCTCGTCCTTACTCGGCACCTCGAACACGTCCACATCCGCCAGGCTGTGCGCGACGCCTTCCCAGTGGATGTGCGCGTCGGTCAGGCCGGGGATGATCGGGCGGCCTTCCATGTTCTCGATGATCGTGCCCGGACTGGCCAGCGCGCGGATCTCATCGTCATCGCCAAGCGCCAGAATCCGCCCGCCGCCAATGGCGAGCGCGCGAGCGTGCGGTTGCGCGGGGTTAAGCGTAATAATGTGGGCGTTGGTGAGGATGCGCTCGATCATCGGGAGTTCTCCATCGCGTAAGTCATCTGTCGAAATGAACTGACCCGCGCGGCGCTTGCCGGGGAAACCTCACCTCTTAACCCCGGCCCTTTTCCCCTCTCCACGTGTGGAGAGGGGCCAGGGGTGAGGTTCCAATGATGGGCGGCTTACCGTTTTCCGGGCGCGCCGACCGCGGCCAATGCCTGCGCGACCTCGTCCGGCGTGGGCGCCCCGGCAAAGCCGCGCCGCGTCACCGAGTTCGCCGCCAGCCGCGCGGCGACGTCCAGCGCGCGCCACAGGTCGTCAAGCTGGTGGCGGACGATATGCAGCGCCGTCGCAAAGACGTCTCCCGCGCCGGTCGGATCGACCTGCTCCGCCGGATACGCGTCGTAATCGCGCGGCTCGCCATTGACGTAGACCGTCCCGCCCTTTTCGGCGCGGGTCATCACCATCACCGGCGCCAGCGCGGCAAACTCCGCTTCCAGGCCGGGATCGTGGCGGATGTCTTCGACGCTCAGCACGGTCAGGTCGGCGCGCGGAAGCACCTGCCCGGCCGCGCTCCAATGCACTTGGCGAACGCGCCCGTCTGCCTCGCGCTCGCGCATCCAGCCCTGTGGCGTGACGCACAGCGGCGTATCGGCGAACACGTCCGCGAAGGCGGGATCGACCTCATACGCGACCGGCGCGAAGTGCACCTGCCGCGCGTTGCGCCACGCGGGTGGCAGCATCGACACTTCGAGCGTCCGCGCGCGGTGATACATATACTGCACGCGGCCGTCCGGCGTGTAGATGTTCTCAAACGTGGTAGTGTGCTCGGCAGGGATGTTGACGACCATCACGCTATCGGGCAGGCGCTCCATCAGCGGCTCGTCCGGCGCGGCGCTGGTCAGCAGCGCGACCTTCAGACCGAACGCGGCTGCCGTGTGCGCAGCAAACGACACCGTGCCCCCCAGGTGCGGGCCGTAGGGCGTTACGTCGTGTGTGATGTGTCCGATCAGCAGATAATCCGGAACAATCTCGGCGGCGTTGGGCATCAGGCTCCTCATCGAGTCGGCGAACCGTCGTTCGCACGTGGGCACAGAGTTCGCGCAAGGGCACGCGGATGCACTGCGCGGATTGGCTTTCGACAGATCCCTTAACAATATGCCGCCACCCGATCATGGGTCGCGGCATGAGAAGGCGAGAATCACAAAACGATTACCGGCGGCGCGGGATGATCGTCACCTTGCGGTTTTCGCCCTCGCCGACGCTCTCGGTCGTCACGTCTGGATGGTCGCGCAGCGTCAGGTGGACGATGCGGCGCTCGTACGGCGGCATCGGCTCCATCGAGACGGTGCGGCCGGTTTGAATGGCCTGATCGGCCAGGCGCAGCGCCAGGCGACGCAGCACCTTCGCGCGGCGCGCCTTGTAGCCTTCCACGTCGAGCACAATGTTGGCGCGGCGCTCAAGCTCGCGGCTGGCGATCAGCCGAGTGATGTACTGCAACGCAGCGAGCGTCTCGCCCCGGCGTCCGATCAGCGAGCCAAGGTCACGCCCGCGAATCTGCAGCACCCAGGGTGCCTGCTCGCCCTCGGCAGGCTCGGCGCGCAACACGACCACTTCCGCGCGGATCTTCATCTTGCCGAGCAGTTCTTGCAGCGTCGCGCGGCCAACGCGCGCATCGTCGTCCAATTCGTCTTCGGGGACGGGCGCGGCGCGATCTTCCTGTTCTTCCTCTTCTGGTTCCTCGCGGCGCGCCTGCGGAGCGGGCCGGGCCGGGGCGGGACGCGGCTCGGCAGCGGCAGGAGCAGGAGCCGGTTCCGGCTCGGGCTCAGGGGTCGCAGCGGGCGGCGCCTGATAACGGGGCGGGGCCGCTGTGGTGAGACGAATACGCGCCTGACGCGCCCCCAAGCCGAGGATGCCACGGCTCGGTTCTTCCAGAATTTCGACGATGACGCTCTCGCGCGCGACATCCAATTGCGCGAGGCCGATTTCAATCGCCGTCTCAATATCGGCGGCAGTCGTTTCTACAGACCGCGTTTCGCTCATAGCACCCCCTTTACGGGTTCAAAGAATCAACTCTTGGCTTTGCTCTTGCTCCGTGGCTCCACGCGCGTATCCCGGATACCAGCGCGCTTCGGTTTGACAATCGGAGCCGTTGCCGGGCTGGGCCGCGACGCGGACGGCTGAGCCTTCGGCTGGCTGCTCGCGGGCTTGTCGGCGCGGCGCTGCTTGGATTTCTTCCCCTGCGCGCGCTTGCCGGTGCCCTCGGCAGCGGGAGCGTCTTCCACCACCGTCACCGCTTCTGACTCAACCACCTTTGGCGTCTCTTCTTCGGGCACGCGCCCGGTCAGGCGGCGGAAGTCAATCCGCCCCATCGCCGCGTACTGCGCGATACCGATCAGATTCGATGCAATGAAGTATATCGAAAGGCCTGACGCGAATGACAGCGAGAACACGCCGAACATCAGCGGCATGATGGTCATCATCTGGCGAGACATCGCTGCCGCCTGGTCCGACTGACCACCGCCACTGCTGGACGGCGTGGCGGGCATCAGTAGCTTCTGCTGGAGCCACGTCGTAATCACGACCAGCACCGGCAGAATGTAGAGCGGGTCCGGCACAGCGAGGTTCAGCCACAGCCAGTGGCTTTGCAGCGGTACCTGCGACGCCAGGCTGGGCACCCACAGCCGCCCGGAAAGGTCCAGCAGCTCAAGCGGGGTCGCCGCCAGCGTCGCAACGATTGCACGATACAGACCGATCAGGATCGGGAACTGGATCAGCAGCGGCAAACACCCGGCCAGCGGATTGACGCCATACTGCCGGTAAAGCTCCATCTGGGCCTGCGCAGCACGCTCGCGGTCGTTCTTGTATTTTTCCTGGATGCGCTTAAGCTCCGGCTGAAGCTCCTGCATCGCCTTGGTGGAACGCTGTTGCTTGAGCGTCAGCGGCATGGTCGCCAGGCGCACCAGGATCGTGAAGACCACGATCGCCAGGACGACGTTGCCCCCCAACACCTGATACAGGAACAGCAGGATGGTGATGAAGGGGTTGATAATCAGATCAAGCATGGCTGGGTGCCTTCACACTCATTCGCGTTTGGGGGCCGGGTTTGCCGGTTTTAATTGTCGCCATAGGTCCACGCACCCTGGCCGTTATCGACGTTCAGCGCGACGATCAGGCGCTCGCGGTTGTCCGTTCCGGCGACCACGCGTGTCGCACCTTCGTCTTCGACGCTCACCAGCTCGGTCAGCACCTTCGCTTCAACGTTGGTCGCCCACACGCCCGTGCCGTCCTCGGTGTTCCGGGCGAACACACGCCCATCTTCCGAACCGACGATCACCAGATTGCCGATGACCAGCGGCGTGCCACGGAGCGCTTCGGTCGTCAGGTTCTGCTTCCAATCCTGCACCAACCCATCTTCCGTGATGTCAACGGCGTACAGGTTGCCGCCCAGGTCGCCGATGTACAGCCGGTCGCCATCCATCGCCGGGTTGCCCCAGACCCAGTCTTCCGTCTCGAAGCGCGCCACGATCTCGGCGTTCGCCACGTCCACAGCCACCACGCCCGCGCCGAACGTCCCGACGTAAACACGCTGGCGCTCGGGGTCGGCCAGCATATCGCCCGGCGCCGCGCCGCCCAGGTTCACGCGCCACAGTTCGTCGCCCGTTTCAGGATTGAGCGCATAGAGATGGTGGTCAAGCGAGGTGACGAGCAACATCGGCTCGCCGCTGGGGCTGGCTTCGGCGTCGAGATACAGCGGGGTGCCCCACACGCCGTGCTCCGTCTCGAAGGTCCACACCTCGGACGCATCCTCGCGCGAGACAGCCACCACGTTGCGGCTGCCCAGGCCGAAGAACGCGAGGTCCGGGCTAAGCGCCACACCGCTGATCACCCGGTCCGGCGCCTCGGGCGAAAGCGGGCCGATCAGCGTCTCGCGCTCCGGCTCGTACACCCACAGAGCGGTGCCGGTCTCCGAGTCAATCGCGTGCAGCCGGCCGCTGTAATCGCCCACGTAGACGCTGCCGTTATCGGCCACCGGCACGGCGAAGAATTGCGCGTTGCGGTTGTCCTCGTCCGGATATTCCCACAGGACCGCGCCGCTCACCGCATTCAGCGCGGTGACCGTCTGGTTGTAGCTGACGAGGATCATCTCCCCGTCCAGGTCGGAGCTAATGCCCGCCCAACTGCCGCCCGCGACGCCGCCGCAGGCCGTCAGCACGACCGCCAGAAGCAGCAATATCCCCAGCCGCAGGTGGGGAAGCCTGTGTTTCACGGAAGAAATGCTCAATGCTGTTTTCCTGACACTCATTCCAGCAGCGCGGCCGCTCTATGGAACCGGATCGTATCCGCCAGGGCTGATGGGATGGCAGCGTCCGATGCGCTTCAGCCCCAGCCAGCCGCCTTTGAGCAGCCCGTACTTCTCGATCGCCTGGTACGTATAGTGCGAGCAGCTCGGCTCGAACCGGCAACTCGGCGGCAGCATCCGCGACAGCGTGCGCTGGTAGATCCGGATCGCGAACAGACCGATTGCTTTCATTCCGCCCGACCTTCCGACTCACCGGGCTCGTCTTCCCACAGCCCGGCGCGGCGAAGAAGTGTGGTCACGGCTTCCTGCACGCTGGCGAATGGCTGCCCGGCAATCGCATCGCGTGCGATAAAAACCATGTCGTGCCCGCTACGCAGCGCCGGATGCGCCTGCCGGACCGCTTCGCGCAGCAAGCGCCGCACTCGATTTCGGCGGACCGCATTCCCCAACCGCTTGCCGGTGATGAAACCGTAGCGGTTGTGCGGCAGGTCATTGGGCGCAACGCTCAGGATCACGAAGGGATGGCGCCAGACTCGCCCGGATGCGCGGAGACGCGCGAAATCCTCTTTACGGCGCAGTCGCAAGGGGCGCTGCATGGCAGCGGACGCATGGCCGCGAGCTAGTCGCTCTTCCAGTTGACCTTCTTGACGTGGTTGTTCATCGTCGGCGCGAGCACCTTACGGCCCTTCGCGCGGCGCGCCTTGAGCACCTTGCGCCCAATGCGCGTGCTGTTGCGCTGGCGAAATCCGTGCACGCGAACCCGACGACGTTTCTTCGGCTGGTAGGTACGCTTTGGCATGACAGGTTTCCTCTTTCAAAAAACGCGCACAAGGGCGCGAGTTCGACAATTCGTTGGGGGTCGGCGCGGCCCTCAGCAGCGGCGCGGCGCGGGCCTGCGCCTCGCAAACGAGAGGGCAAGTATAGCGTAAGCCCCCTACCCGGTCAAGCGTGCGTTAGCTGCACGAATAGTTCGTCAGCCCGAACAGATTATCGCTTAGATGACCGAAATCACCATTGCGACATCGTTACTGAGAGGTGCTGTTAGGAGTATTAGTCAGCAGTCTTCGCGCGGTACGATACCTTCCTCAAGGGGCTGGAACTGAATAAATGCTTCGCTGATCCATCCCTTGATCCCGCTTTTAGTTTGCACCCGGTAGTATGTGATCTCCGGACTAGTGTCCCGCCGAGCTTCAAGAACCGTGACGGGCTCACCATGTTTCAGCGTAGCGACGACATTCCCGCGATCCTCTCCCCAATCTGCCCATAGGTTGATATTGTCCGGCAGCATCAGTTCACCATAGGATGGGGACGCTGTGCAGCGCTCTATACCCGTAATCCAGCCATGATCAGCAGGGGGATCGACTTTCGTCAAACTCTCGGCGAAAACCCCAAGCAAGACACATGCGAAAATGAGAATAGCTACTATACCGAGCGACCGTTTGCCTAGCCGACCACCACTGAGCAGCAATCCCTGCTTATCCCGGTAAGTACCCGTGAGAATCATAACAAAATCAATGAAGGTCCATATGCCTGCCAGGCCAAGAGTAAAAAGCTGAATCAAGCCAATCGTGACATGGCCGGTATAGAAGCGGTGTACTCCGAACAAACCGAGAAATAGACACAAAAATAGAGTTACACCCCAACTTCTGGAAGACTCAGCCGGAACCGCCGGTGGTGCAGGCTGCACCGTCCGACGAGCCGGTTGGCCGGTGACTACATTCTGCGCAACATTAATGTTGATGATTGGCATAGCCGGGCGGTCGGACGCACTGCTCGACTGGTATAAGGGGTTGGCGAAAACAGTGCCGCAGTAGCGGCACTTCAAGGTTGGGGAATCGGAGCTACCAGTGTCGAGCGCAGCACCGCACTTGCTACACTCAAGGACAGTGGTATTCATTGCAACTTTCCTTTATTTACGCGAGGCACACTCTCATTCTGGACCAGTGTTGCACACAGTGCAAACCTGCTCCATCTATTTATTTACATTCGATAATACAGCATTTTGCGCGCCTTGCATCTATCACGCTCGCCCGTTGAGCGCGTGCCGCAGACGCTGTTCCAACTCGCTCAGCAAGATCGCGGTTGCGCCCCAGACGCGATAGCCCGCCACGTCATACCACGGGACGCGCAGCGTATACCCATTGAAGTCCCAGTCTCCAACATGCTTCCGCCCCGCATCAAACAACCACACGAGCGGCATCGTCAGCACCTTAACGACTTCCCCCGGCTGAGGGCGCCAGGGCGGCGGTTGTTGCAGCCAGCCCACAAACGGCGACACCTCAAAATCGCTCGGCGGGATGTAGATCGGCGTCAGCTCGCCCAGCACCTCGATCCCATGATCCGCGCCAAGCTCCTCAGCCGCCTCGCGCAGCGCCGTATCCAGCGGCGATTCGCCCGGCTCGCGCGAGCCGCCCGGCAGGCTGATCTGCCCGCTGTGCACGTCAGCCGGGTTCTCCGCGCGGACGATCAGCGGAAAGCTCAGCCCGTCCTCGCCCGGCGAAAGCAGCACGATCACGCTGGCCTGGTGCGGCTGGCCGGGCTTGTTCGACGGGCGGCGCAGCACGCGTGGCTGAGGAGCCATCCTGTGCTGCGCCTCGCGCGCGTCGAAGCCTTCCAGGGCCAGCGCGGCGCGCACATCGTCGACGGTGATCGAGGTTGGGGGCGCGCCCAGGTCACTCATGCGGCGTACCACGCGCGCCGCTTGCGGAGCGAGATACCCGCATCCGTTTCGTCGCGACGCGTAGCCCGCACGCGCCCGCGCGGGTCGATATGAATCTGCCCCGCCTGCTGCAAGCGCGCGAACTCTTCCGGCGTGATGTCGGGCGCGGGCTCGCCGCCCAGACGCTCCAACCGCGAGCCGAGATCATCGTCCAGCGCGGGCTGTTCCGGCGCGGCGGGCGTCTCGTCAACCACCTTCGGCGGCTCTTGGGGCGGCGCTTCGGGCGGAGTCTGCTCCGGCGGCGCGGTGGCGACTGGTTGCTCGATGGGCGGCTGCTCGCCCGGTGGCTGATTGCTCTGTGGCTGCTCCACCGGCGGCTGATCGTTCACAGGAGTCTGCTCATCAGTCATCGTGCGAATTTCCTTCTTCCTTCAAGCGGGTGACAGCCGTTGGCTCCCCGCTTGTGTTCGAATCGTCCTCAAGCGACACGTTGCCCAGCGACGCCAGGTCATCCAGCGACACGGACTGGACGGCGGGCTGCGGATGGCGGCAATGGCAGACCAGGCAATCCGGGTTGCACGGCACCGACACCCACTCCGCGCCATACGGCGGCGTGACGCGCCCCTCGTAGATCTCAAGCTGGCGGTTGGCGAGAATGACCGTGTTCCCCGGCATCTCGACATACGCTTCGGTGTCTTCGAGCAGCGCATTCAGCGCCACGTCCGCCTGCGCCGCGGCAACGCGCACTACATGGATCCACAGCCCTGGCTCCGCGGCCAGCGTGCCATCCGGCCCGATCATACCATAGTCCAGCTCGGCTTCCGGCCCGACCGGCTCCGCCAGCCCTTCGCGCAGATGCTCGGCCCAGCAGGCGTAGCACGGCCCGTCGTCAGGGCGGATCACGCACACGTCGCCGCCCTCGCCGCGCTCGTACACGCCCGCGTAGACCGCGGTGCGCCCGGCCGTCAGACACGCCTGATTGATAGCGTACTTCGGCCCCTCGGCGTCCACCCCCACCACCACGAGATCCATCTGGTTCAGCTTCTCGAGATGGTCTTCAATCTTGCCGTGAATGGCTTCGATGTAGGCGTCGGGGTTGCGCTGGCGGATCAGGTCCGCGACGGCGTCCGCTTTCGGCTGGCCGAGGTAGCGCCGGTCGGCGGCGTGGCGGACCACGTTCGCCGGCTCAAGCACGTCATCGTCGATCAGGATGAAGCGTCCCACGCCGCTCATCGCCAGCGCCACGGCGACGAAGCTCCCGCCGGAGCCCAGCCCCACAATGCCGACCGTCCGCTCGCGCAGGTAGGCGAGCGTTCCGGCCCCTAACAGGCGTTCCACGCGATCCCAGCTCATGAGGCGCTGCCCTTTGCGGTTGCATCCGGCGCGTCGGGCGCACCGGCTGTTTTCTGCGATTCGTCGACGTGCCGCACCAGTTCCAGCAGCGTGCGCTTGGTGTCCCACTCCCAGGCGGGAAGCTCGGTCAGCAGCAGCGGCCGCGACGCCTGATACAGCTTCTCGAATACGTCTTCATCTTCCGCCACGCTGACCAGCGGCGCGACGCGCAGCGCGGGCATGTCATACGGATAGTTCGCCGAGGTGACGACCAGCAGCACGCGCGTTGCGCCCGGTTTGTACACCTGGAAGCAGATCTCGTAGGGCGGATGGCCGTCGGCGTCAAAGCGCACAACGTCCACGCTGTAGCCCGCGTCTCTCAGCAGACCAAGCTCCTGCTCGAAGCGACGCGGCCGCGCCAGATGCCAGCCGATTATCGGCAGCCCCGGCAGGCGATCGTTTGCCCACACCTCGGGCACGACCGGCACAAACTTCTTGCGCCGCTTGTTCATGTACCAGAAATCTGCGCGGATCGTCCAGCCAGCCTCGTAATCCCGCAGCACGATCGCGTTCGGAGCCATCGGCGGCTCGGGGAACAGGTCCTGTTCTTCGGGCGCGGCGTCGGCAGGCTTCTCGGCAGCGGGCGTTTGCGGCGTTGGCTCCGCCGCTGGTTCGGCTTGCGCGGCGGTTTCCTCGGCGGGCGGGGTGGAGCCGGTGTGCGCCGCCATGCGTCCGACTTCTTCGCTCGGCACCGGCTCGCCCTCGGCGGGCGCCTGTTCCGGCGATTCGGTAGCTTCGGCCGCTTCCGCTGCTTCCGGCGCGGGCTGTTCGGCGGCAGTCGGCTCCGGGCGCAACGGATAGAGCGTCACAATCGGCGCGACGAGGTGCTGGACCGGCGTGTCGGGATCTTCGATCATGCGGCGTGCGGTCTCAGCATCCCCACCGGACGGCGCGATCATGTCGCCGGGCTGTTTGTGCCAGTCCCCGACGTGCGCCAGCGGCACGTCCCACTTCGCAGCGAGCGCATTCCCGTACGACGAGCGGCGTAGTTCGCGGAACGCTTCCCAGTTGTAATACAGCCAGTCGAAGACGTCGCCCTGCCAGTCGTCGCCCTGCTCGAACATGCCCCACTCGCGGACGGCGTCATTCCCCGGGCCGATCGTGTCAAGGATGTAGATATCTGGCTCCGGGCGGCCCTGCACCGGCACGACGAAACCAATCAGCGCTTCGCCCGTTTCTGGCTCCGGATAGAGCAGCGCGCCCATCCGGATCTTGTCGATCACACGTTGCGCGACGATGATGCGCGGCATATCGCGCGGGGTCTCTCGCCCGGTGTCGCTTTTCCGCTCGTCCATCACCACCGCATCCTCCTCCTGCGCCCGGTATCCTTCACCGGTGGCATCCGTTCTTCAACACCCGGCCAGACGCTCGTCGCGCGCCAGGTGTAGTACGCGTAGAGCCATTGAATCGCCCAGCCTGCGACCGTGACCGCCGTCGAGGTGCTGGGGTTCCACCCATAGGTAACCCCGTCCTTCGGGTTGAACAAGCACAACTGCCCGTCTTCGTACTGGTGCTTCTCGCTGTAGACGTTCGGCCGCAGCACGTACGCTTCCGCCGGACGGTTAGGGTAATCTTCGGGGTAGACGATTTTGAGCGTGTGCAGCCGCTGCGGAATCCCGGCCAGGTTGATCTCGACGTCGCCTACCCAATACAGCAGATCATTGCGAGGCACCACCAGGCGGAAAGTATCCGCGAAGGTGGCGCGCATCATCTCGACTTCCAGCCGCAGACGGGTCGAGACGCGATCGCGCGTGCCCCACCATGCTTCTCTTGGCATGCTTCCCTTTCCTCTAG
>Ga0134095_1001081_pt1 | contig 20770 bp, 24 predicted proteins | sample 6_2taG_FD_94449 | JGI IMG/M metagenome (GOLD analysis project Ga0134095, IMG submission 94449) | Switchgrass degrading microbial communities from high solid loading bioreactors in New Hampshire, USA - 6_20_20_110_A2 metaG | ecosystem: Engineered > Bioreactor > Semi-continuous > Anaerobic >... | reverse complement strand
TTTCTTGTGTAACGAAAACCACGCGATAGTCGCGTGGTTCAAAAGAGGTTAACCGGTAAGAAGAAATCCTCCAAATGTGATAATATATGTGATGACCTGCCAGTCAACGCAAAAAACACATTTGGAGGATTTAAATATGAAAAAAGTAAATATAGACGCAGATAGTTTAGCACATACAAAATGGAATTGCAAATATCATATAGTGTTCGCGCCCAAGTATAGACGAAAAGTATTTTTCGAAGAAAAGCGGTTAGAGATAAGGGAAATAATACGAAAGCTATGCCAATGGAAAGGAGTAGAGATAATTGAAGGAGAAGTGTGTCCGGATCATATACATATGTTGGTGAGCATCCCGCCCAAAATGAGCGTTTCGGGGTTTATGGGATACTTGAAGGGGAAAAGTGCACTACTTATATTCCAGAAATGGGGGAACATGAAATTTGCATACCGAAACCGCGAATTTTGGTGTAAGGGATATTATGTAGATACCGTGGGGAAGAATACAAAAGCCATAAAAGAATATATAGCCGAGCAATTAAAGAGAGATAAAGAAAGTGATCAATTGAGCCTTTTCGACCCACGGGACCCGTTTACGGGTAATAAGTAATAGTTGCATGGCTGGCAGGCCAATCCTAAACGCACTTGTGCGTAGCCAGTAGTGTTTAGGGCTATGCCCGAAAATGAAATACCACCCGCTATGCGGGTGGATATTTATTATTTCGTTTTCGCCGACGCTGTCACATTTCCGCGTTTTTGTAAAAAATCTCCGTATAGACCAGCTTTCCGCCGATGCGTTCCGATTTCATCAGACTGACGCGCGAAACCGTCATTTGGAGCGGTTTTTCCGAAAACGCCGGCGTTTTGTTCAGAACGACCTCTCTGCCGAGCGTGATGTGGGGTTTATAGTCGCGGTTTTCCAGCGTAAATCCTTTGGCGCGCAGCGCTTCGAAAAGATTTTTGTGCAGGCTGTCGAGCTGCGGGTTCTGCGCTATGCCGAGCCAGTAAATATCGCCGCCGCTGCGCCTGAACACGCCGCTTTTGCCGAGCGTGATGGTAAAGGGCTGAAAACGGATTGCCGACATCGCTTTCTTTACGTCCTCGACCCGGTCCGTTTCGCCGATAAAGTTTATGGTTAAGTGCAGGTTGTTCTCGAGCGTAAAGTTGCCGGAACGGGAAGCGATTTTCAGCGCTGCGATATGGTCCGTCAACACTTTTTTAATTTCCGGCGTAAAGAGTATTGCGGTAAACAAACGCATTTTCTCAATCCTTTTTACGAAAATAGGCTATTTCGGGAAAGACCCGAACCGTTTTATTCTTCCCAGCCGCGCATCTTTTTTCGTTTGTACGCTTTCGGGTTTTCGGGAACGCGCGTGACCGGATTGAGCGGACCCCAGCTCGCGCGTCTTTTTTTCGCAATTTCTTTTTTCGCTTTTTTGGACAGCTTCTCAAACGGAACAAATTTCGGCATATACTGTCATCGATACCTTTCTATGCTTTCAACAGCTTTATTCTTTCCGGATAATCGGGAAGATATTTCGCGATCGTGGCGTAGAACGCTTTGGAATGGTTTTTATGCCGAATATGGGCAAGCTCGTGCACCACGACGTAATCGATCGCCTTGTCCGGGTATTCCATCAATCGGAAGGAGTAGCAGATGCCGTTTTTCGCGCTGCAGCTGCCGAAGCGCTTTTTCGCCGACGTGATTTTTACGGATGTCGGACTGACGCCCATGATTTTGCTGTAATAAGCGGTTTTTGCGGGGAGAATTTCCTGCGCCAGTCTTTTCAGCTCGCGGACGCGCTCGGGTGTGAGCGGCTTTTTCGCAGCAAGCGCGTTCTTCTTTTTCTCAAGGTTTTTCTGAATCCAGCCCGAGTATTTAAAAACAAGCCGCTCAATTTCCTGCTTCGGCGCGCCGTACGGCGCTTTGATAAGAACCTGCAAAGCGTCCGTTATGACAATCGAAAAGGTTTTGCGGTCCGAATACTGTACGATATACTCCATTTTGCAAAAAAATCCTGTTTTTTTCGTGTTTGCATCTTGAAAAACATCATATCAATGTCGTATAATATTCTAACACAGTGAAAAACTATAAGCAAGAAATATTTTTTTGTCAGACGATAAAATATCAAAAATACTATTGACAAAACGAAAAGTATAATATAAAATACGTGTTAGTTTTTAGAGCCGAAACTGCTTTTATAAAGCGGAAAGCGTAAAGAACTTTGACCGATACTATAAGCTGCTCAGCAAAAACGCCGCACTTATAGGAAACAAGGCCTCGGACAGCCGGGTCAACTGCCGGAAGCAGCATTGTTTGTGCTGCGTTATTGATTGAGTTAAAAGCTAGAATTTTATAAGTTGGTTACTTTATAACCATGTGTATCGCATACACAACACTTGTGAAACGGTCAATAAGAGTAGTAAAAGTAGTTCTTGCTATATAGACTCTGAAAATCTGCAGCCAATATATAAACCATTTACTGTTCTCAAAGGCGACACATTAAGTGGTTTGCAGAATAGACTCGGGTGCTGTTCTATGCGCCGGAGTTATTTTTTTACAACTCACGAATTCTATGATATACGGAAAGGGATATGCCGAAATGTCTGACAACAAACTCAAATTGTACGGATTTAACAATCTTACAAAATCTCTCAGCTTTAACATCTACGACGTCTGTTATGCGAAGAGCGAACGTGAGCAGCGGGATTATATCGCGTACATTGACGATCAGTACAACTCTGAGAGGCTTACCAACATTCTGCTTCAGGTAACCGATATGATCGGCGCCCACGTGCTCAACATTTCAAAACAGGATTACGAACCCCAGGGAGCGAGCGTAACCTTTCTGATCGCTGAGGATTCGATGGTAAAATCGAAAAGCGGAGATACTGTTGTCTCACATCTTGACAAAAGCCATGTTGCTGTTCACACCTTTCCGGAATATCATCCGGGGAATGCTATTGCTACCTTCCGAGTTGATATCGACGTCACCACCTGCGGCGAGATAACGCCTTTGCGCACGCTGGACTTTTTGATCGGCAGTTTCGATTCGGACATCATCACGATGGATTACCGCGTCAGAGGCTTTACCAGAGATATCGACGGCAAGAAGCTGTTCCTTGATCATTATATCACCTCGATTCAGAACTACATCAGCGAATCGATCTTAAAAAAATACGACGCGATCGATATCAACACCTATCAGGCAAACATTTTCCACACCAAAATGCTGATAAAAGATGTCGAATTGCAGAACTATCTGTTTAATACGGATGTTTACGAGCTTCCTCCGCAGACCAGACTGGATATCACGAACTCTCTGCGCCGGGAAATGATTGAAATTTTCAGCGGTACGAATATTTATTAAGAAGCCCGGGAGGAAGGAAGAAGTGCAGGATCAATCGCGGGCGCCGATTTACGAAGCGCTCGAAAATTTAAAATATATGCGTATTGTCCCTTTCGACGTGCCGGGACATAAACGGGGAAAGGGCAATCCGGACTTGACAGAGTTCCTCGGACAAAAGTGCATGAGCGTCGATGTCAACGCGATGAAGATTCTCGACAACCTGTGCCATCCCGTTTCTGTTATAAAGGAAGCCGAGGAACTGGCCGCGGAAGCGTTCGGAGCCGCGCACGCCTTTCTGATGGTAGGCGGCACCACTTCCGCGATTCAGGCTATGATTCTGTCGGTCTGTAAAAAGGGGGACAAAATCATACTCCCCCGCAACGTCCACAAAAGCGTCATCAACGCTTTGATTCTCTGCGGCGCGATTCCCGTTTACGTCAATCCGCACACAAACCACCGGATCGGAATCGCGCTCGGCATGTCGCTGGAGGGCGTTAAGGAAGCGATTGAGCAGTATCCGGACGCGAAAGCGGTTCTGGTAAACAACCCGACCTACTACGGGATTTGCTCAAACATCAAAGAGATTACCAATCTCGCGCACAAGCACGGCATCAAAGTGCTTGCGGACGAAGCGCACGGCACCCATTTCTATTTCGGCGAGAATTTCCCGATTTCTGCGATGGCGGCTGGCGCCGATATGGCTGCGGTCAGTATGCACAAATCGGGCGGCTCGCTTACGCAGAGTTCTTTTTTGCTTACGGGCAAAAACGTCAACGCAAACTATGTGCGCCAGATTATCAATTTAATGCAGACGACCAGTGGTTCGTACCTGCTGATGGCAAGCCTGGATTTGTCCAGAAGATATCTTGCCCTTCACGGCAAGGAGGTTTTCGGCAACGTCGCGAAGCTGGCGCAATACGCGCGCGAAGAAATCAACAAAATCGGCGACTACTACGCGTATTCGCGGGAGATTGTAAACGGAGACACCGTTTACGACTTCGATATTACCAAGCTGTCCATCAACACGCTGGATATCGGGCTTGCCGGCATTGAGGTCTATGATATTCTGCGCGACGAGTACGACATACAGACGGAATTCGGCGACATCGGCAACATCCTTGCCTATATCTCCATGGGCGACCGGAAGAGCGACACCGAAAGACTGATTTCCGCGCTGGCGGAGATTCGCCGCAGATATAAAAAGAGCAGGGTCGGCATGCTCGAGTACGAGTATATCAGCCCGCTGGTCGTGTACGCGCCGCAGGAGGCTTTCTATGCGGAGAAAGAATCGGTTCCGATAGCGGAATCGAAGGACAGAATCTGCGCCGAGTTTGTCATGAGCTATCCGCCGGGCATCCCCATTCTCGCGCCGGGCGAGCAGATTACGGACAAAATCATCGAGTATATCGAGTACGCCAAAGAAAAGGGTTGTTTAATGACCGGTCCGGAGGATATGGAGCTGAAAAGGCTGAACGTGATGAAAGGGGTATAACCGACTCGTGCCGTTTTATAACGGCACCCGTTTCCGGCAGAAAGACAGCCGGGGAAAGGCATGGTAAACAATGGAATTCTGGTATTCGGAAAATCATACCGACAATGTGAAGTTCTCCATTCGGGTCGATAAGCAGCTGTTCAGCGGCAAAAGCGAATTCCAGCGAATCGACATTTTCGAGTCGGAGGAATACGGACGCTTTTTGACGCTCGATGGGTATATGATGCTGACCGAAAAGGACGAGTTCGTGTATCACGAAATGATCACGCATGTGCCGATGGCCGTGCATCCCTGCGTCAAAGACGTGCTGGTCATCGGCGGCGGCGACGGAGGCGTTCTCCGCGAGCTTGTCAAGTACGATACGATCGAGCGCATCGACCTTGTCGAGATAGACAAAATGGTCATCGATGTCTGCAAGGAGTATCTGCCGTCCGTAGCCTGCTGTTTCGACGATGAACGCCTGACCGTTTATTATGAAGACGGGCTGAAGTACATCCGCAGGTGCGCGAACATGTACGATCTGATCATCGTTGACTCCACCGACCCGTTCGGACCGGGAGAGGGGCTGTTTACGCGGGAGTTTTACGGCAGCTGCTCGAACACGCTCAGAGAGGACGGCATTATGGTCAATCAGCACGAAAGCGCGTTTTACAAAAACGACGCGATCGCCATGCAAAGAGCGCACAAGCGCATCATTGAATCCTTCCCGATCAGCCGGGTATATCAGGCGCATATCCCGTCCTATCCGTCGGGATTGTGGCTGTTCGGTTTCTCGTCCTTAAAGTATCATCCGGTTCGGGATATGAACGCTAAAAAGTGGAATTCGCTCGGCATAAAAACCAAATACTACAACACAAACCTTCACAGGGGCGCTTTTTACCTGCCCAACTATATCGAGGAGCTTTTAGAAAATGTTGAACAGGCAATATAACTGCTTTATCGGCTGCGAAAGCGAGTACAAGGACGCGCAGACGGTTATTTTCGGCGCGCCGTTCGATTCGACCACCTCATACCGTCCGGGAACCAGGTTCGCTGCTAAAGCGATTCGGTCGGAATCCTTCGGGATAGAAACTTACAGCCCGTATCAGGACAAGGATTTGTGCGACATCCTGGTGATGGACAGCGGAGACCTTGATTTCCCGTTCGGAAACACCGCGCGGGTTCTTGACATGATCGAGGAGAGAACCGCCGCCATTCTTGCGGACGGCAAAAAGCCGTTGATGATCGGCGGAGAGCACCTTGTAACGCTGGGCGCGCTCCGAGCGGCGGTAAAGAAGTACCCCGATTTGCATATCATCCATTTCGACGCGCACTGCGATCTGCGCGACAATTACATCGGCGACCAGTTGTCTCACGCGACGGTGATCCGCAGGGCTTGGGAGCTGGTCGGAGACGGACGCATCTTCCAGTTCGGCATCCGCTCCGGCGACAGGGCGGAGTTTGAGTTCGCGAAAGCGCATACCTATCTGCACAAGTTCGACTTAAGCACGTTCGAAGGCATCGCGGACAGGCTTCAGTTTAAGCCGGTTTACTTCACGCTCGATTTGGACGTGCTGGATTCTTCGGTATTTCCGGGAACCGGTACGCCGGAGGCGGGCGGAATCGGCTTTAACGAGCTGGTAAATGCCATCAAGAAACTCAAGGATTTAAATATCATCGGCTGCGATATGAATGAGCTTTGTCCGGTCTATGACCCGAGCGGAGCTTCAACGGCTGCAGCGTGCAAGATATTAAGAGAATTATTATTAGCAATAAATTAAGGAGGTACAAACTATGGGAAAAGCGTTGATTATTGGCTGCGGAGGAGTAGCAAGCGTAGCCGTTCACAAGTGCTGTCAGAACAGCGAGGTTTTCAGCGAGATTATGATCGCTTCCCGCACGAAGAGCAAGTGCGACGCGCTCAAGGAAAAGCTGAAGGACAGCAAGACCATCATTCATACCGCGCAGGTGGACGCGAACAACGTTGACGAGCTGATCGCGCTCATCAACAGCTTCAAGCCCGATGTTGTCATGAACCTTGCGCTTCCGTACCAGGATCTGACCATCATGGAAGCCTGCCTCGCCACCAAAACGCATTATCTGGATACGGCGAACTACGAGCCGGAAGACTGCCCGAAGTTTGAGTACAAGTATCAGTGGGATTACAAAGAGAGATTTGAAAAAGCGGGCATCGTCGGACTGCTCGGCAGCGGCTTTGACCCGGGCGTAACCGGCGTATTCTCCGCTTACGCGCAGAAGCATCATTTCGACGAAATCCATTATATCGATATTCTTGACTGCAACGCCGGAGACCACGGTTATCCGTTCGCAACCAACTTCAACCCGGAAATCAACATCCGCGAAGTAACCGCCAAAGGCGCTTACTGGGAGAACGGACGCTGGGTTGAAACCGAACCGCTTGCGGTCAAGCGCGTTTACAACTTCCCCGAAATCGGCGAACGCGATATGTACCTCATGCATCATGAGGAAATCGAGTCGCTTGCTTTGAACATAAAAGGAGTCAAGCGCATTCGCTTCTTTATGACGTTCACCCAGAACTATCTGACCCATTTAAGATGCCTGCAGAACGTCGGCATGACCTCGATCGAGCCGATTGAGTACGAGGGCAAAAAGATTGTTCCGCTTCAGTTCTTAAAAGCGGTGCTTCCCGATCCCGCATCGCTCGGTCCGAGAACCAAGGGCAAGACCAACATCGGCTGCATCTTCAGAGGAATTAAGGACGGCAAAGAGAAAAACTACTACCTGTACAACGTCTGCGACCATCAGGAATGCTACAAGGAAGTCGGCTCGCAGGCGGTTGCCTACACGACCGGCGTTCCGGCTATGATCGGCGCGATGATGATTATAAAGGGATACTGGAACAAGCCGGGCGTTCACAATATCGAGGAGTTCGACCCGGATCCGTTCATGGACGCGCTCAACAAATGGGGCCTTCCGTGGAAGGAGAGCTTTGATCCGGAACTGGTTGACTAAATGGAAAAACTGAACTTTGACATCAACGCGCTGCCGACTCCATATATCGTCGTCGACGAGCAAAAGCTGGTCTCAAACCTTGAAATCCTAAAGGGCGTTATGGACGAGACCGGCTGCAGGATTCTGCTTGCGCAGAAAGCGTTCGCGATGTTCTCGCTTTATCCGCTGATCGGCGAGTACCTCAGCGGCACGACCGCGAGCGGGCTGTTTGAAGCCAAGCTCGGTTACGAGGAAATGGGGAAGGAGAACCACATCTTCTCGCCGGCGTATACACAGGAAGAATTCGACGAGATTCTTCAGATTTGCGGGCATATCGTGTTCAACTCCTTTTCCCAGTGGGAAAAGTTTAAGGATAAAGCGCTCAAAAGCGGCAGAAAGTTCGGCATCCGCGTCAACCCCGAGCTTTCAACGCAGGACCACGCGATTTATGACCCCTGCGCCTACGGTTCAAGGCTGGGCGTTACTGAAAAGAACTTCCGCCCCGATCTGCTGGAGGGCATCAGCGGGCTGCACTTCCACACGCTGTGCGAGCAGAATTCGGACGCGCTGGAAAAAACGCTTGAAGCGTTCGAGGCGAAGTTCGGCAAGTACCTGTACGATATGGAGTGGGTCAACTTCGGCGGCGGTCACCATATCACCAGACCGGATTACGATATTCAGACGCTTATCAAGTGCATCAAGCGCATTCAGGAGAAATACGACGTCGTCGTGTATCTGGAGCCCGGCGAGGCGGTGGTTCTGAACACCGGTTATCTGGTGGCGAGCGTAATCGACATCGTCGAGAACGGCGTTGTCAACTGCATTTTGGACACGAGCGCCGCCTGCCATATGCCGGACGTGATAGAAATGCCTTACCGTCCGGAAGTGATCGGCGCCGGAAAGCCGGGCGAAAAGCCCTATACGTACCGCCTGGGCGGACCTACCTGTCTCGCGGGCGACATTATAGGCGATTATTCGTTTGATAATCCGCTCAAAATCGGCGATAGAGTAGTCTTTTGCGATATGTCGCATTACTCAATGGTAAAGAGCAATATGTTCAACGGCATGAATCTGCCCGCCATCGCGGTCGCGGACAGAAACGGCGCGGTAAAGCTTATTAAAAGCTTCGGATACGACGATTATAAAAACAGACTTTCATAAAAACAGAACGCTGTTTAAAACCATATCGGTTTTATGCAGCGTTTTTTCTTTTAAAAGATTTGACGATATCTGCAACCGGAATACAATTTAAAACGTATTTAATAATAGAAGCTGGAAAAATAATGTAAGAAGGGCGAAAACGAAAAAAGCCACCGAAGGCGGCGCCGCTTGTTTATAAATTATGGTTTATTTTAAAATAAACTCTGTTTATCGTCATCATACTTCGTAAGGAGAAGAAGGAAAGGAGTTAATCATGAAAAAGCGTGCGTTTATCTGTATACTTTTACTGATCGCGTTTGTTTTTAGTTCGTGCTCGAGCGTCGCTTCAGACTCGGCAGACGCTGCATCGAACGGCAGCAAAATATCTTCTCCCAAAAAGATTTCTTTTCTTGCGGTTAAGCAAGCGAACGGCGTTGACGAGGCCGCCGTCGCGTTCGCGATCGACATGCTCAAGGCGTCGATGGAAGACGGCAAGAACTGCATGATCAGCCCGCTCTCCATTCTGACGGCGCTGGGCATGACCGCGAACGGCGCGGACGGCGAGACGCTCAAGCAGATGGAAGAAGCCCTGTTCGGCGGGAAAACGATCGAGGAGTTTAACGCTTTCTATCAAGACCTTATCAAACGCATTACAAACCCGAATGAAGGCGTCGTCGCATTTGCGAATTCGATCTGGTACCGCGACGAACCGGACAGACTGAAAATGAACGACGACTTTATTCGGAAAATGCAGGAAACATTCAACAGCGCGATTAACCCCGGTGATTTTAACGACAAAAATACGGTCAATCTCATCAACGACTGGGTAAAGGATAACACCAACGGGTATATCAAAAAAATTATAGAAGAAATAAGCCCGGATACGGTAATTTATCTAATCAACGCTTTATATTTTGAGCAGAAATGGGCGCATCAGTATCCCGAAAGCAATGTCAAAAAAGATAAATTCCATACCGCAGGCGGCGATGTTAACGCAGATTATCTGTGCGGTGATGAAAGACTTTATATTCATGACGGCGATGTTCATGGCTTTATAAAGTCCTACGAGGGAAATGCGTTTAGCTTTGTCGCCCTGATGCCCAAAGAAGGCGTCTCCCCGGAAGCGTACCTCTCGAAACTGACCGGCAAAAAGCTGCTTGACCTGCTGAAAGGTCGGGAAAGAAAAACGATGTGGGTCACGATGCCGAAATACAAAACGGAGTTTGAGGCATCGCTGGTAGAACCGCTCAAAAGTCTTGGAATTACGGACGCTTTTGAACCGGATAAGGCGAATTTTAAAAACATGGCGGCATCCTCGAGAGGAAACCTTTTTGTTTCCGACGTGCTCCACAAGACGTTCATCGAAGTAAACGAAGCAGGCACCAAAGCGGCGGCGGTCACCGCGGTAATCGTATCAGACGAAGCCGAAGAAAAATACGACGTCCATTTAACCTTCGACCGCCCGTTTTTATATATGATTATCGACAACCAAACCAACCTGCCGCTGTTTATCGGCATTCTGAACAACCCGGCAGAATAAAATAAAATTTTATAAGCCTGAAACAAAATAAGCCAAAAAAAGCACTATTAAGTTGTAAGGCGTGTAGACCTTAAACAACCAAACCCCCTTTCAATCCGAAATGTCAACAAAGAAACCGCTTGGGAGCGGTTTCTTTGTTTTTGCCTAAATATGAATTTCTACGTTGTATTTTTCCAGCCAGTAGTTCATCTGAATAAAATAGCTGATGGTCTGCGGCGTGGTCATGAGCTGACCGTACCACGGCTCGCTTCTGTCCGTATCCAAAAGTTTTTTTAACGCTTTTTTATCGCACAAAGCAAAAATAGGGGAGTTGTCGTCCGAAAGGATTCTTTGTAGCATTCCTTTTACGATAGAAAAGTATTCGGGATTGTGCGTTTTGGGATAGGGGCTTTTTTTACGTTTGACAATGCTTTCGGGAAGCAAATCCGCCATGGCCGCGCGCAAAAGTCCTTTTTCCCGCCCGTTCAGGTTTTTCATCTCCCAGGGGGTAGAGTAAAGATATTCGGCGATTCTGTGGTCGCAAAACGGCACGCGCACCTCCAGCCCGTGGTGCATGCTCATACGGTCTTTGCGGTCGAGCAGCGTCTGCATAAACCAGTTCATATTCAGATATACCATCTCGCGCATTCTGGCCTCTTGCGCGGACAAACCCTCCAGTTTGGAAGCGGCGTTTACTGCGTCGTTGTAGCGGCTGTCCACGAAATGAAATCCGTCCAGCTTTTTGCGCAGCTTTTTTTGCAGAAAGGTGCTTCTGTATTCGGTGGACTGCGCCCACGGAAAACCGTACGCCGCGCGGATTTTCTCGTCGCGGTACCAGGGGTATCCGCCGAAAATTTCATCAGAACACACAGGTTGACGGATATGTGTCTACGCTTCAAACTTCGGCAGTTTGGGATACAGAATCAGTTCAAACCCATCCGCATGGTGTCCGCGGCGCATGCCGCTGACGTTTTTTATGTAAACCGCCTTTTCAAGTATCGCTTTTAGTATCTCGTTTTTCTGCGCGGGCGTTGGAACTTTTTCGTACGCTTCAATAAGGTACGCTGTTTTCGGCATCATGCTGCGCCGATTCTCTTCCTGTGCGGCTGCCGCGCTTAATTCGTTTGACAGCGTTTTATAATCCTTTCTGGTGTTTTCCAAGCGTTCGGAAATGGCTTTTGCGCGTTCGAAAAACAGCTCGGTCGTGTAAATCCCTTGCTCGAGTAAATCGTGCGCGGCGGTTCGCTGCTTTTCCAAAGCGGCGATTTCGTTTTCTATTCTGCCAAGGGATTTTTTTAATAGATCGATGTTTTCATGGCGGTCAGACCCGTTTTCGTCATAGCGCACTTGATAACCCGCGAGCCATTGATGGAGCGCGTTCAGGATTCGCGCGCCGACGAGATGGTAGGGCGCGCTGACGTTTCCGCAGCCCCGCGTGCGGCAGCGGATATAAGCCGGCTTTTTGTTCGCGCCTTTTCGATAAACCATTTTTCGTCCGCACTTGCCGCAGACAATCAAACCGGCGAAAGGGTTTTTGATTTCTTCTTTGCGGCCTACGGGACAGGGCGGCATGCTGTTGAGATACGCCTGCGCCAGATCAAAGGTTTTTTTATCAATAATCGGTTCGTGCAAGCCGTCAGCGATAATGCAGTCTTCGTCGTAGTTTCTCGGCCGGGAAACAACCTGCCTGCCGTCCACGATTTTTTTATGGCATGGACGCCATTTCCAGCGCACTTTCCCGATATAAACCGGATTGATTAAGATATCCCGGACGGTCTCTTTCTGCCAGTATTCATGCCGAATCGGGGGAATCCTCATCTCGTTCAGTCTTCTGGCGATCTGCTGTATCCCAAGCCGTTTTTTTGAGCCGTTTTCGTCCGTTATGCCGCCGACATACCAGGAAAAAATCAGTCTTACGATTTCCGCTTCTTCGGGAACGATTTTTAACGTATAGCCTTTGTCGTTTTTGATTTTTACTTTTTCGTATCCGAACGGAGCGGTGCTCGCGATATATTTCCCTTCTTTCACGGAAGCGATGCGCCCGCGCTGCAGCCGGCGGTTTATGATCTTGTACTCCCTTCGGCTCATGAAAAGTCCGAACTCAAAGTATTCCTCGTCAAACTCGTTGTCCGGGTCGTACACTTTCATCGGCGTGATGATTTTCGTGCCGCTCACCTTAAAAGCGCGCTGAACGATGCCCTGATCCTGCGTATCGCCTCTGGCCAGCCGGTCGACGTCCACGACGAAAACCCCCGTCCACATGCCCTGTTCCACTTCGCGCAGCAGCCGCTGAACGGCCGGCCTTGCCGCGATGGTGTCGGCCGTAACGATTTCTTTGTAGATTTGGGTAATCGTCAGATTCATTTTCGAAGCGGCTTCCAGAAGCAGCCGTTCGTGCCGCGCCAGCGTTTCCGTTTCGCCTTTGCTTTCTGCCTCGACGTCGGCGCGCGATTTGCGAAGATACATGCAGTATCGTCCTTCGTTTATCATGACCCTCACCTGATCACCTGTCAAAAAGCCCGCTCGTATTCCGGAGCGGGGCTTTTTTTATATTTATATTTTTCATCTGGCATCGTTATGAATACCGGCAAGATTTCGAACGGCTCGGCATACAATGCTATAGACGGGGGCGATGCGATGGCAGCGGTAAAAGATTATGTTGATGGAAACGCGCGTATCCGTATTGACGACGAGTTCTGTGTGAAATCAGAGGAAGAAATTGATGAAATCTTAAAACGCGTCGGAAAGATTTATATTGATTGCCTTGCCAAAACGGAACCGACCAAAAATGACGCTGAAATATTTTTAAAAAATTGAATTATAAAACAAAAAGAATGGAATACTCAAAGTACAATGCTTTTCTTTTTTTAACAGGTAATGTTGGCAAGAATGCTGAATAAGATATAGTAAGGTTCAAGCGCCGCGCCGGACTGCGCGCCGAAGAAAGTAGAGGCAGAGAATGATAGAAAAGATAGTGGTTTTGTGCTTGCTGGCTGTGTTTCTGATTCTGCTGGCCGTATCAGGCTTTCAGAAAAACGAGAATCAGCCGCTGGCTTCATCCGATTCTTTTTCGGCACTCGTATTGCCGGTAATAGAACCGGAGCCGGCGGATAAGCTGGAGGTTTTAGCGCCTTCCGAACCGGAAAAAGAAACGTCGCAGCCGGAAGTCAAACAGGAAATCATTCATGAAACGCAATCCTTGAAAGCGAACGAATTTTATTATTACAGCGTCTTCGAGTTGAACGGCGTTACGTATTATCCCGGAGAAATGACGCGGGAAGAGCAGCTGCACACCTATAAAATGTGTGAAAAATACGGCTTGGAGTACGAAACCGTGCTCGCGCTGTTCGGCGCGGAATCGCGCTGGAAGAGAGACGTCGTCAGCGCTTCCGGCTGTATCGGATACGGTCAGATTAAGTACAGCGTTCATAAGGAGACGCTGAAAAAGAAAGGGCTGGACGTGAACGACAGCCTGGACAACATCGAGTTCGCGTGCTATCTGCTGGCGTACAATATGAGCGTTTACGGCGACTACAAAAAGGCGTTAATGGCGTACAGATTCGGCAACGAAGGAGCGAATCAGTATTTTAAAAAGGGAATCTACGAAAACGGGTACGTCCGCCAGATCATGGCGTTCCGCGAAGGGCTTTTGCAGGCAAGAGGTAAAAAGGACGATTTGAATATTCGCGTATTTGACGAAAACACCGGAAAAAAAACGGATGGAAATAGGAAAATTCGGTGATATAATGTTAATGTAAAATCGTGCGCGTGTCAGAAAGTCTTAAAAAAGAATACTTGCCATATCAGAACCTCGGCAGGGTTATCAGAAAGCCTCGCCGGGGTTTTTATAATGCCGGAAAAGTTTATATGGTGTAATAGACCAGTAGAATTACCAATATATAAAAACAGGAGGTTTATCATGAATCTGAAGCAATGCATGCTCACCGCCAACGACTGTTATAAAAAAGGCGAAAGGATAGCCGACGGCAGACCGACGGGCATTGTGGTACATAGCACCGGCGCGAACAACCCGTATATCAAGCGGTACGTTCAGCCGCTGAAGACGGATGCTGACTATGAGAAGATTATCGCCGACCTCGGCGTCAATCCGTACGGCAACCACTGGAACAAATCGGCGGCCGAAATGGGGCGTGCGACCTGCGTGCACGCTTTTATCGGCAAGACCGCAGACGGCGAAATCGCCACCTACCAGACGCTGCCGTTTGACATCTGCTGCTGGGGCGTCGGCAGCGGTCCGAAAGGCTCCTACAACTACAACCCGACCGCGCGCGTTCAGTTTGAAATCTGCGAAGACGATTTGACCGATGAGCACTATTTCAACGCCGTAATGAAAGAGGCGCAGGAGTTCTGCGCTTATCTCTGCAAAACATACGGATTCGGCGTTGATAAAATCTGTTCTCATCATGAAGCCCACCTGCAGGGGTTCGGCAGCAACCACGCCGACTGCGACCATTGGCTCAAAAAGTTCGGCAAGACCATGGACTGGTTCCGTGCGGAGGTCCGGAAGCTGTTTGACAAACCCGCATCGTCACAGCCCGAGCGGCCGGAGCAGGAAACCGCGAGCGATGTTGTTTATACGGTCGTAAAAGGCGATACCTTAATCAAAATCGCGGCAAAGTTCAAAACGACCTATCAGGCGCTCGCGGCATATAACGGGATATCCGATCCGAACAGGATCATCGTCGGGCAGAAAATCAAAATACCGCAGACCGCTCAGCCTTCCGCGCCGGTGACGACCGCTCCGGCTCCCGCGCCCGAACCCGCGCCGGCGCCTGCGCCGACCATCAAAGTCGGCAGCGTTGTCCGTCTCAAGCCCGGGGCAAAGACTTACACCGGCGGCAGCCTTGCGAAGTATGTTTATCTCCGCGACCATGTAGTGTCGCAGATCGTCCGCGACCGCGTCGTAATCACCTTCGACGGCGTTGTCGTCGCGGCCGTGAAGCTCTCTGATTTGACGCTTGTGAAAGAATAGCAGAAGAATAAAAAGTTGTAAGGCATAAAGAATATATTATGCAATGATAGATTCATGGCTTGAAACCTGTTGAGCGCAGGTTTCAAGCCATCACATTTATTGACAAGTCATTTTTATCAATTAATTAACTCCATTTAGAACCTATTGGATCAGAACCATTGCAAATTGTTAAGCAACCATCTTCGAGAAAAATATGTAGGTTGGTCATGCAGAAACGGTTAATGAACAGATAGTGCCAAATATTATTATTGTGTGGAGATTTATCGGAGATGCGTAAGCTTTTGTTCTATCTCCACCGTCGAAACGGCGGAACAGAACATTAATAGGATCGCTGTTTCGGAGAAGGTTTACTTACGCTTCACCTTGACTCTGTAGGATTCTGCTCCATGACTTAAATTATTTTTTTGAACGAATCTGCCAAGCTGTTCAACAGTATATGTTGACAAATAACCCTCTTCATCTCTGGAAAAAGTGAATTTGTATTGGTCTAATAGTTGAATGGAAGGCATATAACGATACCAATTAATAGATTTCAGCGAATTATCTATATACTCAAATGTTTCTACATTAATTTCCGTACAGCCTTAACCACCATAATATAATTCACATATAGCACTTTCATATCTTGATAATCTTTCATTTTTGTATTGGCATTCAGATATGAAAGTAAGGGCATGATTGTTGTATGGTTCAAAAACAAAAGACAACACTCTATTTTGCTCATATACAAGTAATTCAATAGCGATAACACTAAAAACTCCATCAAACTTATTGCTGTACTTTTTAGAGCAAATTAAATTGCCTTTATCGTCAAAAATGTACTCATAATCGTACATGTTATGTTTAGGAGTTCCCTTGAGAAGCTTACCTCTATTGTAACCTCCAATAACTAAATCTAAAGAACTTGGAGAATAAAAACCTCGATGAATAGTTGCTCCACCTTTTGAATATTCCTTTCTATATGCCTTGTCATCAATACCGAGTACAATTCTTGAAAGGAATTAGCATATTGTTTTTGCAGTAGAATATACTTTTGATTTAATAGTTCAAAATATTTGCAGTTCATTTCATTTTCTTCTGAATGGTTATAATAAAATAAATCTTTTGGACCGTCGATCTCTGAAAGTTCTTTTAAATATATTTGTTGGTCAAATTTCTCCCTCATAAATCATACTCCTTGTTAAAATGGAGATACAGCATCTAACTCCCAAACAAGTCCTGCCCAATCTCGCCATTTCGTGGGATTGCCAATGGTGTCATAATATATAGTTTTTCCATTGATTTCTGTAAGCAGATCTAATATATTTATTCCAATTTCAATGATATAAAAATAAAACGTTAATGTCAAATGATTTCGACGTACATTGACATTTTTTGCATATAAATTTTCTAATGTTAAATAAATATCAATTATATTCTCTGATTTCAAATTCACATCAATGATTCAACAGGTTTTCAACTCTTAGAAGATTGATACGTATGCAGATTACCTCCATCATTCATGCGCAATTTTCAGATAAAGACATACGCCCCGTTTTCCGATATGGAGAACGGGGCGTTTTTGGTGTTATAATGAATAGAAACCTTTATGGCAAACGATGCCGCGCGGATAATGGATACCATGACTACGAGGAATATGAGCAACGCGAATGCTCGGCTTTTTGCGCAACCTTTAAGATTCAAACAATACCGGGCAAAGTGCATAGAAGAAGCCGATGCAATGATCTATGTACTTGGCTGTCATCCTGTGTGTTCGTACTCATCTGCACATTCGCCGGACAGCGCGACGGTGACGTGTTTTTTTATCTCTCCGCAGAACAGCAATAGCGACGAATCAATATCCGCCATGCCGGGAAGATCTCTTGCCTCGACGGCGTCGTACAACGCCTGCGCGAGTTCGTCGTTCCCGATTACGACGTTGTGGTGGTCGGAGCCTAAGTATTCGGTCATAATCTGAATGTACTTCTCGTCGCTGTCCGGCTGGAAGAAGCTTTTTTTAAAGAACTTTTCGTTGTCTTTATACGTGACCGAGAAAGTCTGCAGCTTTTCGCCGCGCCGCTTTAAAGAATTGGCGGCGACCGCGGATATGATGCTCGAATCCAGACCGCCGGAGAGGAAGGTTCCGATCGGAACGTCGCTGACCAGCTGGCGTTCGATGGCGTCGGTAACCAAATAGCGCACTTTCTCGATCGTCGCGTTCAGGTCGTCGGTATGCGGCTTATCCTCCAGCGTCCAGTACGCTCGGGTTTTCAGCCCGTCCGCGTCGTATACGCCGCAGCAGCCGGGTTTTAACTCGTACATATCCTCAAAGACGCCGCAGCCTGGCGTTCTGCCCGGTCCTAAAAAGAACAGTTCCGAGATGCCTCGGTAGCTCAGAACGGGTTTGACGCTCGGATGGGCGAGCAGCGCCTTTATCTCTGAGCCGAAGATGAAACTTTTCTCCTTTTCTACATAGAAAAACGGTTTTACGCCCATTCGGTCGCGCGCGATAAACAGTTTTTTCTCGCGCTCGTTCCAGATCGCGAACGCGAAAATGCCGTTCAGTTTTTCAAGACAGTCTTCGCCCCACACGCAGTAGGCCCTGAGCAGAACTTCGGTGTCGCTGTGTCCGACAAAACGTTCGCCAAGCGCTTTCAGTTCCGCGCGGATATCTTCGGTGTTGTACAGTTCGCCGTTGTAAACAATGGCAAAGTCGGCGCCCTTGTAATTGTACCGCATCGGCTGCGAACCGTTCTCGATATCGACGACGGCGAGCCGGGCGTGCAGCAGAACCACGTTTTCGCTAACATAAACGCCGTCCGCGTCCGGCCCGCGGCGCTTTAGGGTTTTTATGATGTTCTTCTGCTGTTCGTCGGTTAACAGAATGTTGTTGAAGTTGACTTCTCCTGCGATCCCGCACATATTCTAACCTCTCCCAATAAAGATTAAAAGCGCTCCATCCATAGAATGGATAGAACGCCATTGTTCTTTTTGTAGTATATGCAGGGAAGAAGAGAAAAATTAGTAAAAAACAGCGCTTAGCTCACCAGACACCAGGGTTCTCTGTTTTTGGTATATTGATTTTTCGCGTTGTAGTAATATTTCGCGCCGCTGCTGTCAACGCGCCAGATATATACCTGATCGCCGGCGCTGCCGTATTTGGAGATCAGTTTCTTCGCATACGCTATAGCATCTTCTTCCGTTACAGAAGGTTCGCTGAAAACGTACCCGCCTTTTTCTATAAGCTGAATAAGAATACTATAGGCATTGGACATTTTTCCGGCTCCTTTCATTTAATCCTATGTCTTTAAAAAATATTATAATATTAAAATTTATATTTGTCAATATATCGTTCAAAAAATTGAAAATCGCAAAAAATGCCCGCCGGCTTTCCGGCGGGCGGGAGGAGCGATGGCGTTTTAGTCGATGGGGGAGAAAGCGGATTTGTCCAGTCCGCAAACCGGGCATACCCAGTCGTCCGGCAGGTCGTCGAAAGATGTGTTGGGTGCGATTCCGTGTTCGGGATCACCAACAGCGGGGTCGTAAATATAACCGCATGCGCATTCGTACTTCATCGTAAAAATCCTCCTTAAATTTGTTTTATTTCTGCTATGTTACTGATTCAATAGCATTTTACCAAAGTTAAGCCCGTATTCGTAAGCATTCTTCCGGTCTTCGCTGCCGGGCTTGAATCTGACGCGGAAACCGTCCGCAACGTTCAGCCGTATCTGTTTCAGCCGCTCGATGAGATTTCCGACCGCCTCGCCGCTCCAGCCGTAGCTGCCGAACGCCGAAGCGAGCTTGCCCTTGAACATCGGGTAGTTCATGCTGGTAACAATATCCCAGATGGGTTTTAACGCGTCGCCGAGTATGGTCGGGGAGCCAAACAGCACGCCGTCCGCGTATTCGATTTCCTGCAAGACGTCGTCCGTTTTATGCTCGACCATATCGTACGCGCGGACATCGATATCTCCGGCGGCTTCGATGCCGCTTTTAATGATTTCCGCGATTTCCTTGGTGTATCCGTACGCGCTGACATAAGGAATGATAACCGTCTTTTTCCGGTTCGGGTTGACGTCGCTTGTCCATTCCTGATAAAGCCGAATCGTCTCCTTGATATGGCTGTCCAGCACCGGTCCGTGCCCGGTCAGAATCATGTCGATGTCCAAACCCTCGATGCGCTGCAAAGCGTTCGTCATATAGGGCTTTCTGAACGGGTAGATGATGGCGTCGAAGTACTCCTTCAAAGCCCGTTTGTAGTCCGCTTCGTCCTTGCCGGTCAGCTTGCTGCGCAGAACCCCTTCGAAGCTGTAATGCGCGCCGAACGAGTCGCAGGTGAACAGCAGCTTGTCCTCCGCAACGTAAGTGTACATGGTGTCCGGCCAGTGCAGGTTGGGGAGGATAAAGAACCGCAGCGTTTTGTCGCCAAGGCTGAGCGTGTCGTTGTCCTTGACGGTTATGCTTTTAAACTCGCGGTTGAGAATGTGTTTTAAAAACAGGATTGCGGGCTGCGAACCGACGACCGTGATGTCCGGGTTGATGTCCAGCAGTTTCTCGATGCTGCCGGCGTGGTCAGGCTCGGTATGGTTTACGACGATATAATCAATTTCCGACAGCTTCTTTACGCTTTCTACGGCGGTGCAGTAGTCGTCGAAAAATACCGCTTTCGCCGTCTCGATCAGCGCGGTCTTTTCGCTGCCCTTTAAAATATAAGAGTTGTAGGTCGTGCCGAATTCGGTCTCCATGATGATGTCGAATATGCGTAAATCCGGATCCAGCACGCCGGTCCAGAACAAATCTTTGGTTAATTGTAAATTCTTCATACGACAAACCTCAAAAAGAAAAGCATGATAAACATGCAGCGCATGTCCTCATGCTTATAATACCATATATTTTGAATAGAATCAATACCTTAATAACAATTATTGCTAATTGTCTACATCAAATAAACTCCTATCATTTTGCAAATGTATGAAACGGAGTAAATAAAGTTGTATCAGAAAACATGGTTTATTAGGGCAAAAGAATGTCCTGTAGGCCATGTTTTTTGTTTAGAAGTTTTAAGGGATAAGGAACAAGGAATAAGGCTAAAAGCCAGAAAAATCAATGGATTAGAAGATTGAATGGAAAAGAAAATGAAATGAAAAATGGACAAAATCCCCCCTTAATCCTTCCCCCTTAACCCTCAATCCTAAAAGCACTTTATTTTCATTTTTTGCCCTAAAAATGTTATAGTCTCAAGTAGTGGTGTAAATTTCGTGGAGGCTAATTGACAAAAGTAACCACGATATGATTTCTACTTTATTAGGGAAACAAAACAAAACAAATAAAGTAGAGGAGGTCATACC
>Ga0134095_1001080_pt1 | contig 20777 bp, 23 predicted proteins | sample 6_2taG_FD_94449 | JGI IMG/M metagenome (GOLD analysis project Ga0134095, IMG submission 94449) | Switchgrass degrading microbial communities from high solid loading bioreactors in New Hampshire, USA - 6_20_20_110_A2 metaG | ecosystem: Engineered > Bioreactor > Semi-continuous > Anaerobic >... | reverse complement strand
TCGGTAAATTGGATAGCTTCTATAGCTAATCCTGAAAAATATAATAAGTTACTGGATTTAGGATGTGGTCCCGGACTCTATGCAGAACGTTTCCATAAGGCCGGTTATTCAGTGACAGGCATCGACTTTTCAAGGCGATCCATTGAATATGCAAGGCAGCAGGCTCAAGCCAAGAACTGTAATATCAATTACATTTATCAAAACTATCTTACAATAGATTATACAGAGGAATTTGACCTGATTACTTTGATTTATTGCGATTATGCTCCCTTATCAATTAACGATCGGCTTATTCTGCTGCAAAAAGTGTATCGTGCATTAAAGCCGGGCGGAATATTCTTATTTGATGTTTTTACTCCTAAAATGAGAAAAGCTGAAGGCTATACGTGGTCGTATCATCCCGAAGGTGGTTTCTGGAACGAGAATGCCCATATTTGTTTGGATTCAATATATCAGTATGATGATGATGATCAAACAGAACTGTCACAGACAATTGTCATAACTGAAGATAAGGTGTTTTGCTATAATATATGGGACCATTATTTCACTAAAGAAGCACTGATAGCAGAAATCAGTCCGTTAGGATTTAGCAAAATTGAATTTTACACAGATGTGGCAGGAATGGAGTTTTCGGATTCAGGAGACACCATTTGTGCTGTACTGACGAAATAATTTATCAGCATATTTTACAGTTATTTATCAAACCTGGAGAGCGAGACTAAAAATTGAACATTTTTTATTAGTAAAAAAGTTAAAGGGGCATCTATCCTTGTTGCATATTTATTCGTTAATCGGTATAATTATTATATCGTAAGATAATTATTGAATAAATATGACTGAGGTTTTTAGATGAAAAATACAGATATAATAAAAGATCTGCTTAATATCAGCAGATTAATGTATGTAAGCCATTTAAAGATGATTGATGAATACTCTGACCTAATTGAATATAGGCTTATCGGTAATAAAAATGAATGGGGCCTTGTAATGCTGCTGCCTGTTGCTGCCTCCAGCTTTGATGCTAAGCTTTATCCGGAAGCCAAATACATAGTCTATTTGGCCGCTTCTAATGAGCATTTGATACCCCAGCTGATTAATGAAATCCCTAAAGAAACTGATTTGGTCTTTAAAATCCATAATCCAAAATATACGAGTATTATTGAGAAGCATTTCACAATCAGCTGGAAAAATGCCTATTTTTCATATACATGTCAAAGCCCGATAGAGTGCAAATTCTGTCATGATATAATTAAATCATCATTAATAGATGAACAGCTTCTGCCCTTATGGGCTAAAAATGGCTATTCAGAAAGCGATATTAAAAAATATTTTGCCCATGGAGCCAGCTCATTTTCAATATATAAGGATAGCAAGCCTGTAAGTACATGTCTCATTTTTCACAACTGCTATAATATATGGGAGCTTGGCTTCCAACCTTCCTTCTATTCGACTGGCTGAATCAGTAGGCCTTTCGTTGTTTTTAAAGCTTGATCACTACTATTACCATGCAGAAAGATAACGAACAAAGAAAGAAGATAAAAAAAGGGCCCCCTCCTTCTCAAATCTTACAGCCACAAGGCCTCGCTTATTACACTTTGTGCATGCAAATCCTCAACACAAACCATCTTAACCAGAAGCCAGGCCCGTTCCTCGTCCGTCATCTCCTGGAACTCGCCGGCCTCCTTTGAGCAGTCGATGCGTTCCGTGATTTTGTCAATAGCATCAATCTTGTTTTCAGCTGCTGCTATTACATCCTGCCATGCACGACGTTTCCTTGCAAGGGCCCTCATCAGCCCTTCCTTATATAATCCGCCTGATATTATTTCTTTTATCTCAGCCAGGGAAAAACCCAGTGATTTCAGCTCCAGCAGAGCATTCAGCGTCCGTACCTGATCAACGGTATAATAACGATAACCTGTATCGGGATCAATTTTTGCAGGTATTATAATTCCTTTTTTCTCATATATACGTATAGCCTTCACAGATACGCCAAAAAAGGCCGCTATCTCTCCTATCCTCATCAATGGTTCTTCCATAATTACTCCTCCGATTTTATATTCATTGTTTCATTGACCCGTTTTATACCCGCCATCGCTGTATGGATATTTAGCAGGCTGTCTATAAGCATATTCAGGCCTTTTATCACGCCTCCCCTGTATTGCAGAGCCGCTGTGAGTGCACCAAATGTCATAATACCTGCGGCTATCCATTTCCCACCAAATAGCAAGACAACAAGATAACCGGTCAAACCCATCAGGGGCAGTAAGCTACTGCTTAATGCCTTTCGTCTGTTTATCATCATATTACTTTTTCTAATTTCAAGGCTGCTTTTTTCAAATCGCTCCAGTAAAAACCCCCGTGCATCATAAAGTATGGCTGCTTCAGCGCATGTAAAGAAAGCATTCATATCAGTGGTATTCCCTGCGATCGCTTCCTGTACCCTTTTGGCATAACGGGACATTGGTCTGGAGATAAAAAGCTGGCTAACCAATATATGCGGAATAATGAAGGCCATAATCAGGCCAAATATCTTAGGGCTCATGTAAAGCAGCATTATGGAAGAAAAGCATATATTAGCGCTTGACACAACTGCATGCGGCAGATGTAATGCCTTGTTTAATATGGCTGTTGCCACCTGGACATCACTGTTAAGGCGTGTTATCCATTCCCCGGTAGTTCCGGACTCAATCTGCTGCAGCGTGAGACTGCAAATGTGTTTAAATACCTTTTTGCGTATTCTGCCTGTCCACTTAGCAACATAGGCGGAATATATCGTCCATACAGTTCCATTATATATAAAAAGAAAAAAAGTTCCAGCAGCAAACAAGACGCAGACGTGAAATAATTCATTTTTGCAGCCTTTATTTATGGCTTCAAAAGCATACTGTAAAAAGGCGGCATGAATGGCAGTATGCAAAGGATCAAACGGGCAACGCAAAATAGTCAGTATGATGAACAGTCTGACCTTGCCGGCCATTGTAAATAATTTTTTCATTTCACCTGCTTTTTTATATATAGACAACAAGTTTGCCTCCTTCCAGTTGATAAATTCGATTACAGCCTGTTAGTGTCTCCAACCTGTGACTTATACTGATTACAGTCTTTCCCTTTGTAAGGCTTTCCAGTGCAGCCAGGACGGCACCTGCTGTGTCAGCATCAAGGGCACTTGTTGCTTCATCCAGCAATATTACGGGAGCCGCCTTTGCAATAGCCCGGGCAATGGCAATACGCTGCGCCTGTCCTCCGGAAACCTTGCTTCCCCTCTCACCGACAAAGCTATCTAGCTTTTGCGGCAGGCTAGCTATCCACTCAGTCAGCCGGGCTGCCTCGCAGGCCTGCCAGATCAGCTCGTCACTCACGGGATGTCCACATGTGATATTTTCCTTTATGCTTGCCGGAAACAGCATCGGATTTTGCATCACCATTGCAACATTTTTTCGAATCTCCTCCGGCCTTTTTGCGCCGCATACCTCAATAAATCCACTTTGTGGTGAATAAAGTCCGGCCATCAGCTTCATGAGGGTACTTTTCCCGCTGCCGCTGGCCCCGATGATTCCGATTCTTTCTCCTGCTTCAATATGCAGGCTTATATCCCTTATAATCTGTCGGTCACCAAAGGCATAGCTTAGATTTTCAATATGTATGCTCATTTTTCCACCTTCACTGAATTAAGATTCAATGCATCTAAGATACGAAAGATTCTATACGCTTCAGATTGGCTGCAAACCTGCGAAATAGAGCTATTCGTCCGGGCATGTTGTTCATAATACCCGAAACATTTCCTGATAGATTTATGAAAATATATAAGCTCCCGATTGTTATCTGTCCTTTTATTACCTGCATGCCACCTGCCATAAACAGCAGCAGCAACGGAAAGCAGCTCATCCATGCAGCCAGACTCATCAGCGTTGCCCGTTTTCTCTCCTCCAAAATGTTTGCTTTCTCCCATTTTTCAAGCGCCAAATTGTATTTCTCTTTGATAAGTGAATTTGCTTCAAACAGCTTTATAATTGGAAAAAGTGTTATCAGGATATCGGCAAATGCATTCATCTGCCCATTCGCCTCCTGGCTTTTAATTGCTGTCTTACTAATAATCCTGCTTGTAAGGGTCGTATAGCATACCAGTATAACGGTTGGCAGGTTGGCAAGCAGAGTTAATCCGGGATTTAGCCAAAGCATCCATGAAAGGGTGACTGCAAATCTTATTATATCATCTGCTATCATAAACAGATTGCTCCGAAGAAAGTCGGATATATCGCCTAGCTCATTTTGAAGCATGGAAAGCTGCCGGCCGGCATTGAGCTCTTCGATTTCAGCAAGTGACAGAGCCGTTAAGTGTCTTGCGTAACCCATCCGAAGCTCATGCATAAGCGTTTCAGCTGTCCAGCTTGAGCATAAAGCGGTTATATACGCTGCAGCCATGCCGGCCAAAACTGTTATCAGTGATTTTATTATTAAATTACCGGGAACATTATTGCCCTCATTTATGATATTGATAATAATACTGACCTGACTGTTCCACCATAGAGATACTGCTACATTGGTTATACTGAATACCAGGCTCAGCAATACCAATCCGATACGTTTATGCAGCAATTTTTTCAATAAGGTCATATCAGATACCCCCTTAGGAAAATTCTAAACTATTCCCCAGGGGCAGAGTCAATAACATCCGTATTAAATGAAGCTTCATCCGCAATGAAAATACTAATTTCACTCATTTGTACAAGAGACCAAGTCAATATTTCCTTAGAGAATTGGACAAAGCGGCAAAAGTATTATATGATAGCAATGCAGGAAATGTTTTTACAGTTGCCCTGTTGTATACTGAAATCACCGTACAGAAGGAGGAAACAGCATGCATTACCCAGAGGTTATCAAAGCAGCTCTGGATTATATTGAGGAAAATCTGAAGGCAGAAATAAAGGCTGAAGAACTTGCCTGTATGGCAAATTATTCAACCTACCATTTTTACCACCTGTTTTCTTCAGTAATGGGCACTTCTATTGCCAGTTATATATTAAAGCGGCGTCTCGATCATGCGCTCGCTGAAATTGCTGCCGGCAGAAAGGCAATTGATGTAGTGCTTGAGTATGGTTTTGATACTTATCCGGGCTTTTACAAGGCCTTTGTAAAAATGTATGGCTGCTCCCCAAAAAAGTATTTAAGCATTTATAAGGAACACATAGCAGTAAAACCGGAGGTGATTTTTTTGTATACCGAAAAAGAACTTAAAAAAATACTGGAGCACTGGAATATTGAAGAAAATCTGCCTATAGCCAATATATTTATCGCTGATGGTTCAAAGGTCAGCGGTAAGGTTTGGTCGGTGGGAAATTATTATATCCTGAAGGCCGGTAACCGTGATAAGATGATGAATAACCTAAAAATATCCAAAGCCCTTAGCCGGCAAGGCTATGTCGCTTCACTGCCGATAAAGACCAAATCAGGAAGCGAATATATTGAATCTGATGATCTTTTTGTACTGACCTATAGCCTTAAGGGCAATCCCTTGCCCAGAACCGACAGATTCGGCGAAAAGCGTAAGAATTATGCAATGGAGTATGGCAAAAGCATTGCAAAGCTGCATAAGGCCCTAAAGGACATACAGAAGGATATCATGCCGGATGAAGTAAATCTGTACAACAATATTTGCGAATGGGCTCTGCCAAGTGTTAAAAGGCAGAATGACCAGTGGAGCATGGGAATTGATGAGAGTTTCTTTAGTGATTATATCGATAGCTTTGGAAAAATATATGATAAGCTGCCAAAGCAGCTTATTCACAGAGATCCAAATCCCAGCAACATACTGTTTGACGGTGATACAGTCAGCGGCTTCATAGATTTTGACCTGAGTGAAATTAACATAAGATTATGGGATGTCTGCTACTGCGCAACCGGAATCTTATCTGAAGGTAGTGAAGAGGCTTATGAAAAATGGCCCGACATACTGGAGGGAATCCTGATCGGCTATGACCTTGAGGGCAAGCTGACCCCGGAGGAAAAACAGGCGATATATTATGTAATCTGCTCCATCCAGATGATCTTTATGGCTTATCTTGAAGGTAATGACCAGTATATTGAGCTTGCAAAAGCAAACCGCAGGATGCTTCAGTATATAATCCGGCAGAAGGAAACAATTGAAAAGATTTTCAATAAGTAATTGCAACCAGAAATACTATAAGTGCCCGTTCTCGTTCGGGCACTTATTTAGTTAGTGCGTAAAGCGGGCGCAGGTTCCAGCAAAATTCACTTATAATCCAAAGGCCTTCCCTGGTATTCAAAGCGGCTGTATTCCGGATTTTCAGAGTCAAAATGTATCCATATCTGGGCATAATCCAAACCCGGATGTTCACTAAAGAAATCCCTGTCCCCATACACGATTGCCTCAATTGCCAGCGGCAGCTCCCGTCTGAAGATTTCATCCCGCTGTTTTGCAATATCAGAGCCTGACTTATCGTCAAGATAAACATAAACATAAAGATAAGGATGGCCGTTATTGCTTCTCCATTCTGCCAGAACCTCATCCCTCATTGCATTTATTCTGTCATAAGCAAATTGCTGCCCAATTGTCAGATATAAATCTGCCGTAACATCCGAATGGGTCAATGTGTACTTACGCCCTATCACAGGTTCGGTCTTTGAAACCCCTTCCCTGAACTCAACCTTCAATTTTTCCGGTTTAATATTTTTCAAAATCTCACTTCCCGTTGGCAGTTAGCAAAATGCCATTTATATGTTATATAAAATATATGCACTATATCTGAAAAGGATTTCTCATCTTTTCTTCAGACAACATTAATGGTTATTTTATAAAGCCCGCATAGGATGGTACAGATTGCTGCCGGCAGATTAACCTCATGCCTCACAAAAGTGAGGTCAGCTCTTCATACCTGTCTATCAGATGCGGTGGGCTCCATTCAGGGCTTCTGCAAATAAAAACATAATCAAAGCTTTCGTTATATATAGATTTTATATCGTCCGTATGCTCAAAGGGAATTTCTCCATCCAGACAAACAGTCTGTGAGTCCCTTCTTCTTATCCATTTTACCTTTGTATCAGGCCTCTCTTCTATCAGTCTTCTCAGCCAGTTACCGCAATTGCAGTTATCCTCTCCCTTATAATAGTGGTAATAATCATGATGGAAATCTATATTGACTATCCTCAGCTGAAGGTCCATTGGAATTGTATCAATCAGCTTCTTAATATATTTATGATTATCAGCCTTGACAAAATTTTTCTTTGATATATTCAGGGATGTCAAAAAATCCTTAAGTATGTAAAAGTCCCAAATTACTCCCAGCTTCTTAAGTTCAGGATATTTTTTATATTTTTCATCCCAGAAGCAGACAAGCTTATCTTGCGGAATTTCATCAGCTCCCTGTGGAAAGTATATATCCCTTTCTTCTGATGAAGCATCAATAAAATAATCAAAATCAATGCTCAAAATACTTTTCACAATATATCACCCCTATTGCATAACACAGGAAAGTAATAATTGCTCCTAATATTATATAACCAACAGCCAGATATTTCAAATTCCCAAAATAAAAATCCTAAAGCATAATCCTGCCTTAGGATATTTTAATTGCATTGATGTATGTTTGATATATGTTTTGTATAAATGATATCGTCTATTACTCTGCATCCTGAATATCTTTTATTTTATAATTATAATTATTTATCTCAATCAGATAAAATGTTTTTGTTACTAATTTTTCATCTTCTGTATTATCATCCTTGATTATCTCATATACTGCGTCTACTTTCACATATAATTCATTATCGGATATATACTGAATTTCACTCTCATATCCTCCTCTTGAAAACTTCATCTCTTTTATATGTGTTCGTTCAGTATCTATCCACTCTATTATTTTTTTACTCAGCTCACTATCCGGTTCATATAACAGCTCATTAATGAAATTTATTGCATCTTTTGCTTCCTCTCCCGATGAGCTTACAGCATATGCAAACCAATAATAATATGAATCAATTGTTTCATAAATATAATAATCATCAGCTTTTACATCTGGATCAACTAAATCGATATCATTATACTCGAAATTATCTTCATTTTCCGCATCATTATTTACATCCTGCTCTTGATCATCTGGATTATCAGTATTTGATTGATTGCTCAAATTATCTACTTCCTTACTTTCGGCTTCATTTCCAGCCTCCATGTTTTTATCAGCAGAGTTGTCGATAATCGTATCATTCTCATTATTAGTAATTGGAGATTGAGTTACTCTTGGTGTATTAACATCTTGTGTGTTCTTATTACTGCATCCCACAATACTCATTGTTAAAAAGCAAATTAAATAAGTAAATGCTAATCTGACTCGCATAAGAATATCTCCTTACCAATAATAATATTATTAAGCTTATTAGTACAAAAATAAGTAGTACACTTTATTACTTTTTAATAGAATACACCTGCATCAAAGCATTGTATAGCTTATTTGTTCGTCTGCCAACCCCTATTTCCTTCATGCTTTTCTCAATAATAGCAATATTCGATATTTCTGTAATGTCGATGCTCAGTCCGTACATGCCCTTAATCTGTATCCGGTCATTATTAATAATAACCTCCGGCTCCTTTTCACCCAAATAAAACATCACAGCCAGACCAATGAAAACCAGAACAGTTACTATCAGATTAATAACAGACTTCTTAGAGCCCTTAAATAATGAATTAGGTATTTCAGCAGATCTATTTGATGTTGAGTTATTTATTTCCGGAGATGAAAAGGATGTATTCCTGTATCTGTTATATATACTCTTATATACAGCAATTAAGACCAAAATTCCCGGTAAGATGGTAATTAGCATCGCTATTATACCAGTCATAACACTGAACAACGATAATATACCTGCCATAACCATGCATGCAGCATAAATTGCCCACATCAAGGCATTAGCCCTGTTGTATGCAGGAATATCACTTATTTCCTCAGGCATTACTTTGCTTCCTGACCAGAAGTGCATAGGGTCCTTGCGTGTGAATGCATAGATTGCGACTCCCCAAAATATTAATGAGGTAAAAAAACAGCAAATGGCTGATACTATGTTTGCAGACGTCATGCCACACCTCCGTTTTATTTATGTCCGATCATAAAATGCAAAGCCTCCGCTTGTACAATGATATTCTATATCTACAATATATACATGAAACATTATCTACTTTCTGGCAGGTACTATCTCAAGCCAATAGCCATCAGGGTCATTTATGAAATAGATACCCATTGAAGGATTTTCATAGCAAATGCAGCCCATCTTCTTATGCTTCTCATAAGCCTTCTCATAATCATCAGTCACAAAAGCCAGATGAAACTCATTATCACCCAGATTATACGGCCTGTCCCAGTCCCTAAGCCATGTCAGCTCCAGTTCAAAATCAGACTCTTCATTTCCTATATACACAATAATAAACGACCCATCATCAGCTACCATCCTTCTCTTTTCGGTAAGGCCCAGTGCTTCCTTATAGAAGGCAAGAGATTTATCCAGATCCTTAACATTGTAATTCTCATGCACCATTCGAAATTTCATATTATCATTCCTCTCTTTATTTACTTAATATTAACTCTCAAATTAGTATACTACAATACACCTCTGCAATGAAAGAAAAATATTAGCTGGTAAACTACTTTTGCATTACCTTTTTATAGGGAGCAATTATTCCCTCATTCATTTTATTGCCCATTTTAGCCTTCATCCTTGGAGATGAGATCAGGGCGCCAACCAGATACATTTTTAAAGCTGTTGCTTTTTTCTTTTGAGGGAAATCATACAGTCCATGCTTTTTATAGAAGCGATGGTCAGCTTTCATCATTCCTCTCATAAGCCAGATTAAGTCCCTGAAAATCTTCATACCACCTACTCCATAAAAATTCCTGGGCAGGGCTAATTTATGACTTATTGCATATTCAAGCCTTGCAGCCAGTCTGTCTATTTCAGCATCAGGAACTGCTTCGTCAGTAGCCACACCTGCTAAAAAGTTGCCTCCTACCTCACTCCTGCCTTCAATAATCATCTGAAGATTTGCTTCAGATGAATAATTACCGCTAATTAAATAGCCGGTGGGCTTACCTGCAGTTACAGGTCGATGACCGTTGCAAAACTGCCTGTCATCATACATTTTAAATAAGGAACCCATACTGTGATCCCTGATTGTAAAAGCATAGATTATGGCATCAGCAGTCTGGATATTGCTGCGCAAAAAATCATCAAAGCCATCCTTATATATACATTTTCCTGAAGTGGCGCAATTAAAGCAGCCCAGGCAGCCTCCCCGCAATGGCGCATCGTTTATATTGACAACACGGCTCTTAAGCCTAAGAACCGCTCTAAATCTGTCAATCATAGCCTGCAGTGGTTTATCCTCCTCTGTACAATCAGTTACTATTACAACATCACCGCCATCCTTATCCCTGCCGGCAGCCGTCGAAGGAAGTGGCCGTTTTCCCTGAGGCAAAACCATAACGGGAACAGACTCATAAACATCATGCTCCATGCACCAGCATGCAAATTTGAAAAAATCTATAGCCTCCTTTTGCCCTTTTTCGGTAAGAAGATCATCCATGTCGGCAGAAAGCCCCTTTATAAATTTCATTCCAAGATCCTGGCAGTTTTCCTGAATATATTTATGTGCCGTTATATCATAAAAATGCTTGGAAGTAGTAATTTGGCTGGCAAATTTGCCTGAAAGCTTCAGATTTGCTCCCTTAAGAAGCTCAATAAAGCGATGCAGCTGGCTGGGCGCAATAAAGGTATAAACAGGATAAGAGAATATAATCAAATCTGCATCAGATATTTCCTTGGCCACATGCAAAAAATCCTTTTCCAGGGATTTTATTTTTTGACCAACATGAATATAAATAAAGCTATGCTCAGGAAACTTCTTTTCCAAATATAATGATGTCTGCAAAGTAACACTATATTCGCCTTTTGGACTTCCGTTGAGTACCAGAACCTTCATATCCTACCTCCTATATCATTACTGTCATCAAACCATCCTGCTCTAACCAGATCGTTCTCTAATACAGTCTTTATTGCCTCACAATGTTTGTTATAATCAAGCCTTCCGGCAGCAAAATTTAGATAATCCAAACCATACCAGATATGAAAGGCATTTTCCATCTTATCAAAAGCGCTTTTGTCATATTCGCTTTCATAGCGCTTAAGGAAAGCATTCCGATAAGCTTTATAAGATCTCTCATCGTATCTTAGCCTCATCCAATATGTCAGTCTGGCAATATCAGCCATCCAGCATAGTGCCTGTGCATCATCCCAGTCAATTATTACAATATCATCGGCATTGACAAGGATATTGCTGGTGGAAAGATCTCCATGACACAATACAGGTGGATAACAGTCACAGGCCTTAATTTCTTCATAAAGCTTTTGACGGATATAATCCAATTTCACTGGAGCAATTATATTCTTTTCTCTCAGGCAGGACGTTGAATCATTAAAAAAATCATATATATAGTCCGACATGCTTGTCCAATCTGCGATTCCATTACCACCGATAAAGCCATAATTTATTAATCTGATTTTATGAATCTCCGATACAATTACAGCAAGCTTCTCATAAAGCCTTATATTCTCATCCTGGGTCAGATTAAGCTTGTTGGCAGTTATTCCAGGCAACCGCTCCTCTATCAGATATCCGTTAGGAAAAGCTACATTTTTTCTGCTGAAATCATATATCCTTGCATGAGCTATTTTATATTCATCTAATTTTTGAGCTACAAAAGGAAGCTTGCCATCCTCCGGCCAGTCCGCCTGAGCGTATATTTTAAATATGTATGACTTCTTTTCAGTTTCAATAATAAAAACCCGATTATTGGAGACACCGTCTAATCCATGTATGAAACAGGATGATATTCCCATTGAATCCTCAAAGGTTTTTCTGACATAATCTATAATATTCATTTTTCACCTCTTACGGTAAATGTATGATAATTCAATCTTACCACATAGTTCCTGTAAATAAAAAGCTTTTCAATTCTTTTTTCATTCTTTAGTTTTATAAGTAAAGGCCTGCATGCGAACACAGCATGCAAGCCCCTTTACACTTATGATATTGGCAAATTATCTGATTACTATCAAATGATTATATTCATTTTCGGCTTTCATATAAGCGATTCATCATTTTATGCTTTTTCTACCGGCACCCATATTTCACAATAGTAATCATCCGAATCGCCTTCTCCCGGAGTATACATTTCCACATTGTAGTTACCGGCAAGCTTATATTCCTTGCAGTTTGGCAGCCATTCACTCCATATCTTTGTGTTGACATCCTGCAAGGACTTCGGCAAAGGACCCCTGCAGGGAAATACCGCCCAGGTTCCGGCTGGGATTACCCTTGTTTGATAGCCTTGCGGAACCTCATTCCATGGCAGATAATTGTCTGCAATCAGATAATCGAAGCTTTTTCCGTCAGAATCTATACAGATGCCGTACATTCCGCAGACAATTTTTGCATCGTCACTCTGCAGATGCTCCAGCCAAAATTTAGGTATTTCTACATAGCCAATATCATTGTTAAATTTTCTTGATTTGCCCATAACAGTAAACTGCGCTTTTTCAACAATTTTGTACTCCAACATAGTACCGCCCTCCAAAATTAATTTTATTCTGAACCGTGCAAAGGATTTAAGCTTTGCACCCTTTTGCTTTGCAGCCGAGGGAGATATTCCATGAAATTTGGTGAATGCACGGGTAAAGCTGTCGGGAGAATCGTAACCGTACTTTACAGCAAGATCAATCACCTTGGCATCTGAACCTGAAAGCTCTTCTGCCGCCAGACTAAGTCTGCGGTTTCTGATATATTCTCCCACAGTAAAGCCACACAATACATTGAAGATTCTCTGAAAATGAAAAGCCGATACATAGGCCTTGTCAGCTATATCCTGAATATTCAGTTCTTCCGTCAGATTCTCCTCAATATATTCAATTGCATTTTGTATGCCCTCTATCCACCCGTTCATAAATATTCTCCTCTCTAACTGTGACTTCATTATAAAACTAATCCTGGAGTATTGCCCGACTTTTAATGCCTTCTGCTGTAAGGATAGCTGCTGTCTTTTCTTTGCAAATATTTCAAACTAATTTTATATTTTTTGTATCACTGCTTTATTCAGCTCTATTCCCATAAAAAGCCTGTCATTGTTAATGAGCCCAGCTCACAGGATTTATTAAAGACACTTACCTTACACTTTTCATCAGCGGCACCAAGCGCATAAAGCAAGGGATAAAAATGATCAGGAGTAGGCACGGCATATTTTGCCGCATCACTTAACTCATTGTACTTTAGTATGTTTAGATGGTTCCTGCTTATGATGTTTTCATAAATAAAGTCGTCATATTCATAAGCCCAGTCAAATCCCTTGCTGCCCATATGCCAATCAACCAGTCGCAGGTTATGAACTATATTCCCTGTACAGAATATAAGCACACCCTTATCCCTTAAGCCCTTAAGCTCTTGCCCCATCCTGTAATGTGCTTCCGGAGGGGCATAGGCATCTATACTGATTTGAAATACAGGTATATCCCTGTCCGGATACATATGAAGCAGAACTGACCATGTGCCGTGATCTATACCCCATGAATTGTCATATACGCTTTCCTTTGAAATCAGCTCCCTGACCTCTTTGCCATATCTGGGCAGCCTGGTGGGCTGTATACAATCTCATAAAGCTCCTTTGGGAAACCGTACATATCATATATCGTTTTTGGGGACTCCTCATTCATAATTCTTGTGCCCTTTGTATACCAGTGGGCCGAAATAGATATTATAATTTCCGGTCTTGGTATGGATTAGACTAACTTATTCTTACACAGCTATAGCCAGATATACCCATCCATCAGCCTTCCATGCCTCGGTAAAGCCCAACTTAATAAAGGCCTTTGCATTATCGCTTCCTTCAAACTGAGGAGAAATTAACGTTGAAATGTTCATCATCCTGCACTGCCTTTTCATTTCCTCCAGCAGCTTCTTCATAAGCTCATCCTCTATTCCGTTTGTCTGGACATAATTATTGTCAAACAAAACACCAAAGGGAATCCAGAAGGGCTTTTCCACACTAACCATTCCCTTCTCATTCTTTTTTAGTGCATGCTGTGCGCACTGAATTGGAGTACAGCCATAAACTGTTAAAAAAGCTTTTGTAAAGCCAGCATGGGTATCAAAGCCGTATTTCATGGCAGTATTGCAAATATTTGCTCCAGCCTTAATTTCTTCTGCTGCTGCCATAATTCGCTTTTCCCTGACACACTCCATCACAGTCTTGCCTGTAAGCTCCTTGAACCTGCGAGCAAAATGATATGATGAATACCCGACATAGCGCGCTAATTCATCGAGTGAAAATTCATCAGATAAATGCCTGTCAATAGATTCATATGCCTTAATTATTATTTCGTCCATTTTACTTCTCCTTTCCCGGAGCTCTACCGTACGGTAATTAGATAATACAATATATTCATTAAGCCGTCTTTTCCTGTATTGCTATATTGGCGATGTAAACTGATGTAAATCATGGTCAAAGCAATGAGTTGAGTTGATTGTAGCGGTTCAAAGCAGTTGGCTATAAGGTCATTTTTTAGCTTAAAATAAAACGGCATATCAGACTTCTCTATATTAATAGTTTCTGATATACCGCTTATTTCATTATATCTCTATTTCCAGCAATATTGGTGCATGATCCTGTCTCGGACCTGAGTCAATGATATCCGATCTTTTTACCTTATCTGCAATCCGATCACTAACCAGCCAGTAATCAATTCTCCAGCCGGAATTGTTGATTTTGCTGGTTCTAATACGCTGGGACCACCAGGTATAGGCCCCTTTCACATCACCGTGGATATAACGGAAGGTGTCGGTAAAGCCTTTAGCCAGCAAATTGCTGAAGCCTTGCCTTTCCTCATCCGTAAAGCCTGCTGAATGGTGGTTATTATTAGGATGAGCCAAATCTATCTCCTTGTGGGCCACATTAAAATCCCCTGTTGCTATAACCGGCTTATCCATATCCAGACCTGCCAAATAATCGGCAAATTTCATATCCCATATCTGGCGATCATCCAAGCGAGCCAGGCCATCTCCTGCATTCGGTGTATATACCTGAGTCAGGTAAAAGCCTTCAAACTCCAATGTAATAATACGGCCTTCAGCATCCATCGTACCGGGTGCTCCTATATGCGGATATGAAACAGACGGCTTTAAATCATTCTTATATAAAAACATGGTGCCTGCATAGCCCTTGCGTGCCGGTTCCACAGAGCAATTCCAGACCATCTCATAATCCGGAAACATATCAGTCAATATTTCCATATGTTTTTTTGTGGGGCCGTCACAGGACAGCTTCGTTTCCTGCAAGGCAAGTACATCCGGCTTATTTTCCGCAATTTGCTTCAGTACATTCTGGGACAATACCGCCCGATCTGATGCTCCGTTTAGTGCTGCATTTAATGAATCAATATTCCATGAAATAAATATCACTTGTATTCCTCCGATGAACTTTAGCTATATAAACTATACTTCAAGTAACAAATAACCGAATGTTTTTCTACATCCTCAGATACAAGTAATAATATAACATAATTTTATCAAAAACAAGATGTTAAATATAACGAAATGCTTCTTGCAAAATTCTCTGCTTATTACAGGAGATCCTTTAGCTCAAGGAACCTCTTATATAATGCATCATACTCACAGCCACAGCTGCCGCACTCTTTGTCTGCCTGCAAAATTGAATTAATTAAGTCTTCTCTGGAGCCATCCCCGTCAAGGTATTTTTTTGCCGGGTCGGCTATTAAATCCCAACCGGAAGCAGCAAACTTCTCCAATATCATTTTTACTTCATCATTTACTAAAGCTTCTGCATAATCACCTATTTTACCAAGATGTCTGCCTATAATAAAATAATTACTTGGTGAATAAACTACCGGATTAATCTGACGCAAATCTATAAAATCAAGCTTCAACACTTCATCATCGACATTGATATATTTAATTTCTGCAAAATATGTAGTAGTATCACCTACCTGAACTGTATGGTATAGCTGGCATTCATAAGACCATTTGCTGCCAGCTATCAACGGGACGTTAAGTAGATTACCTTTCATGATTTGTGACTTTTCCTTATCATAATAACGTTCCTTATGCATTTTACTTCCGCAAACTTCCATAAACCTCATCAGATCCGGGGTAACAACTGTTGCAGAAAGCTGTCCTGTCCGTTCAAAATTCTTCTTTGTCTGTTTTTCACCATTCATACTAAGTATCAGGCAGCTAGGTTGACCATATGTATAGCTCACCCATGAAATAGGAGAAAAATTTTCACTGCCATCCTCATTATAGGTTCCGATTAAAAACACCTGTTGTGTAAAAAATACAGGTGATGACTTGTCCGGCTTTTGCATCACAATACCTCCTGTATACTAAAATCAATATTTTTCAGTCCATGATAATAATTGCCTTTTTCAGCTGTAAACCTCAATACACAGTAATCCTCATCCATTACCCCATTGGGATAATAAATTTCAAAGCCATCTCTCCAGAGCATCTGTTTATGCTCTAAATCTGTAAGGATGTCTATTCTCCCTTGAAGCATAAGCCCCTTGAACTCGTCAGTATTGCAATAATATACGGCTGCTTTCGGGTTTTTCAGAAACTGTTTTACTCTTTTTGATGACAAGTTGGTGGAAAAATAATGTGTTTTTATGCTTGCATTCTCCAATACAAGCATTGCCTTGATTGCCGGAAAACCATTCTCGTCAACTGATGATACAAATGCAGTTTTGCTGTTTTTTCTAAGACTTATAATTTCATTTTTAATTTTCGTATCCATATTTACCTCCTTCATCTCTCACTTTCTGTTAAATTATTAATAATTCTGCTTAAGTAGCTTTCAAATTGTTCAATTTCAAAGTCGTTGAAGCCTCTATAAAAAATTTCGTTCATCCTTGAGGAAACCTCATTGTACTTATCGCTCAGCTCTCTGGCTTTCTGTGTAAGCGTTATCCTCACCTGGCGCCTATCCGTCTTGTCATAATTGCGCCTTATAAGTCCTGCTTCCTCCATCCTGTCCAGCATACTGGTAAGAGTGGTTTTCGCAAGTCCTGTTTTTTTGGACAGCTCAATAATAGGTACTGAATCCGCTTGCCACAGCACATATAAAATCCTGCCCTGTGCGCCGTTAAATTCATTAACATTAGCTTCATTTAGCAGTCTTTCAAAGACTCTGCCTTGAATTTGCTTCAGCTGTGATACCAGAAAACCTCCATTTGTTTTATCCAACAATTATGTCACCTCATTTCTATATAAGATAATACCATATAGTACTATTTATGTCAGTATTATTTTACAGAATTTACAAATTCTAATTTCAGTGATAATAGTTATTATTCGTTTGAAAAAGAATTAATATCAAGACCGCTTGGTTTTACTTGTATTACTCCATTAATTAATTTATAGATATTCTTTACGAGCCTGTCTGCGTTCAATATCCATAAATATGAAATTCAAAGAAAGTTCCGATTGAATAGCAATATGCTCCTCCTTATGGCAGACACTTATATAATATAAATGCCAGTCATAAAGGGAGCATATCGTCTTACTCCTCCTTATCCAAGGCCCTAATCTCCAAATAGTAATGCTCTACATTCGGATCAAGTGTCACCTTGCTTATGCCTGAAGCTTCATCAAAGCCGAAATTTTGTCGTACAATCTCAATTAGTTCAAAGGATGCTATTTCGGCAGTAATCGAATTAAAATGCAGATTGCTACCTAACCTAGTTACCATGTCATAGCCCTGTATTCCCTTGCTGCCCTTATACGAACAGGTATAATCATAACTGGGCTCCTTAAACATTTCAGCCTTTATATGAATACTTTCACCGGCCGGAATTGCTGCTTCAAATACAAGGTAGAATACACGCTGCCGATGAAGTACCTCCGATATAAAATCCTCCATCATTTCAGACGGATACTTAAGCATTCCTGACTCGGTAAGCACTACTGACTGCATAAAATCTGACAATAAACCTGCAACCATTTCCCGGGGTATGGTAAGATCATTATTGTAATCTGAATGTATGAAGTAATCATAAACTATTTCAGAGATAAGCTCTGACAGAATCCTCTCACTGCGTTTAACAGTGCACAAAACACCTTCAAGCTCATTACCCCTGCTGCAGTCGCCTGTTTTATATCCCTGCAGGCTATAGTCAGTTATATCATCACCTAAGACAATAAGCATCTTTTTTGAGCTGCTGCCATTTTTTCTTACATTAGGGACAAAATAGCTATATCTTCGGAAACCGTTTTCACCAATTTCGCCACCATTGAAGCCATATTGCAGAATACTGGTCTTATTAGGATCAATGCTAAAGGATATAGCCTGGGTAGCTGCAGGATAATCCTGGGGAGCTTCAAAATCGCTAAAGGTATACACAGTTACCCTCTGCGAAAGGACAGGATAAGGGGCAAAAGCTTTTCTTTGATACTGACCGTCCTCCAACAGGAATTTATAATCCTTCCAACTGCTTGAATGAAGCATCTTCAGTTTTATAAAAGCGTCATCATTATCATCAAGCGTTATTGCGTAGCCACCTGCATGCAAAGCAGCCGACACCGCATGCCCGTCAATAAAAATAGCAGGCATCTGCTTATAAAGCTTGTCAAATGAACCAGCAAAGGGATATATGGCTTTTATTCTTTTTTCTTCTGCAGCAGAATTGGCTAATATATAGCTGTCGCTGACATCCGCACCCCATACCCGTATGCTATCCGCATAGGGCAGGGTAAAATTATAGTGCAGGCTGCGGTTTGCTGATATAGCATTATCAGCATCAGCCAAGGTCAAAGGAAATACCGGCCCTGCATAGGACAAAAAGTCTATACCCTCATCATGACCGAATCCACCGGAGCTGCCGCCAAATGGATAAAAGTTTTCTATTATAAATATTCCACTAATAGCTATGACCAAAATTGCACATGCGGCTATAGCTGCTATCCTTTTCCATGGACTAGTGTACTTTTTAAGCTTTGTTGTCCTTGCCTCTTCAATATATGCATCCCTGATGTCGGATAAGGCTTCAAGGATTTTCTTTTCTTTCACAGCGATATTCCCTCCTTTTCCAGGGCCTTTTTCAGGCTTAGCCGCAGGCGGTACAGTCGTCCTGCCATTTTATTTGCAGAGACACCAGCTTCGCTTGCTATCAAGATGACAGAATCACCAAACCAGTAGCGCCGTAAGAATAAAACCCTGTCATCGCTTGATAAGCTGCCCAACCAGCAATCTATTGCCTTAGCCAGCTCCTTTGCTTCTACTGCACTCTCCACCGTTTGTGTATCCGGAATACAGTCACTAAGCTCGGAAAGCAGCTGCTGCGGGCCATTGTATCGCTTTTTGGCTCTTTTTTCATTCCAGCGGTTAATAGAAAGATTTCGGGTAATTCGTCCAAGGTAGGCAGCCAAAAAGCTTGGTTTATCAGGAGGGATGGCATTCCATGCCTTGCTGTAGGTATCATTTACAATTTCCTCACTGTCCCAGTAGTCTGACAGGATATTCATCGCTATGCCATGAAGCATCCTGCCATACTTACTGTCTGTTTCTCTTATAGCCCTTTCATCACGGGCATTATATAATTCAATAATTTGAATATCCTCCATCAGAGTCCTCCCCTTAGAGCAGTCTGAAAGCTTTATTTTCAACAAAGTTATTCCGCTTAATATCCAGCTTATTCAGCTAACTGATGTATCATTTATTCGGTTATCTGAAACCCTTCACTTATATAGACAGAATTTTTGAGAATATATTTGCTTAGAAATAAAATTTCCTTTAAATTTTATCTGCAAGCTTTTACTTATTATACCATATATAACGGAAAGATATATGGTATAAAGAAAGACACTCCGGATTGGAGTGTCATATTTTTAAATATTGTCTGTTTGAGCGCAGCTTGATGAACCTACGTATTACTTAACCGTCTTATTTACAAAATCAATCTCATATCTTTGCGAATCACTACTCTCGGGATTATCTAAGATTACTCCTTCAGTAAGTCTGATACGCAGAACAATTGAATCGGGATTGTCCTCATCTCCAACCGCATCAAACCATTCGAAGACCTTCTTAAACTTATCCCGGATATAGGCATTCTTCTCATCCTTGACCCAGCCCAGATTTTCTGCTTTGCCCTGGAAGCTGTACCAGCCCATTCCACATACAGCAACCTCGTTATTCTTCTCAATCTGCAGCATTTTGCTTTTAGTGGCATCCGTTGATACATAAAATGCACCATCCTCATAATAGGCACAAACCATACGGACAGCTGGACGGGGATTGCCGGCCTCGTTAGGAGTTAAGGAGATTGTTGCAAGGGCAATTACTTCCTCCTTATCATTTCCAAAAAGCTCATCCAAACGCTTCATAACATAATCAAATTTGCTCATAATTGTCTTCTCCTTCATAAATTCTTTTTGCTCACATCTGCTTTGGCTTCTAAATTAATAAATCTTGATCTGCGACTCCCTTCCTAATATTAATCAGAATTAGCCGGCTATTTAATATGTTATCATTATACCAAACTTCACCACATAGAACAAGTGTTCTTTTTTATTTTAATATATCTTTTATTCGTAAACGGTAAATAATCCGTACTACCAAAAAAATAACCGCCAAAAATGGCGGTAGTTTAATTATTGCGTTTATTTTCTGCATGTTTCCGGCAGATTTTTTGACCATGGCAGCAGATCATCC
>Ga0134095_1001079_pt1 | contig 20779 bp, 13 predicted proteins | sample 6_2taG_FD_94449 | JGI IMG/M metagenome (GOLD analysis project Ga0134095, IMG submission 94449) | Switchgrass degrading microbial communities from high solid loading bioreactors in New Hampshire, USA - 6_20_20_110_A2 metaG | ecosystem: Engineered > Bioreactor > Semi-continuous > Anaerobic >... | reverse complement strand
GGATAGCCGATGCCGTTGACCGCCGCGATCGTCAGCCAGTTGACGCCGTACTGCAGCCCGATGCGGTAGAGGTTCTCGCCGACCTGGACGGTGTGGAACCGGTAAATCGGCTGGGGCTGTGGAATGGGCTGCGGGATCGGTTGCGGGATTGGCTGCGGCACTTGCACAACCTCAACCGGCAGGTTCGTCTTCGGGTACGACGTCAGGACGTAGTTCCCGTTCAGCCAGCCGACCGTGCCATCGTTCACGCGAACCTTCAGCCACACCGCCGCAGAGTCGCGCGCTAGCAGGTCGACGGTCGTGCCGCGCGGGATCGACCGGATGCGCGGGCTGAAGACGCTCGGCCCCTGGCGGATGTTCAGCGCGCCGGTGTTCACCGTGGCCGTCGCCGGGACTGGCACAGGCGCAGGAACCGGGATCGTGCTGCCATCGACCGGCAGGTTGCCCAATGGGTAGGTCGTGTAGACGTATGGGCGGCTGACCCAGCCCTGAACGCCGTTGTCCAGCGCGATCTTCAGCCACGAGGTGTTTGCGTTGCGTGCGAGCAGAGTCAGAACGGTGCCGCGATGAACCGAGAACACGACCGTGTAGTTGATCCCCGGACCGCTGCGAATGTGCAACGCGCCGGTGTTCACAGTCGCGATCGGGGCCTGCGCAGAAGCGGTGCGGACAGGCATCAGACCGGCCAGGAGCGCCGCGACAAGCGCTACCAGCAGCAGTGTACTCACGCGCCGAGTTGCCTTCATGGTTATCCCCCTTGATGTTCTGGCACGCCTTATCGCGTTTGTTACCAACAGTGTAGGTTAAAACAGCGCCGAACTCAAGCGAGCGTCTTAAACCAGGGAGTCAAGCGTCAGATGTGCGGCGGGAATCCGTAGGGAAGCGATGATACACGACAGACATAGAGCAGCCCAATAGCTCTAGGCTGCGCCGAATGGATCGGAGCAAGCTCGTAGAGGCGGAACTTGCTCCTCCCACCAATTAGCATTACTCCCGACTCCCTATTCCCCACTCCCTACCCCCGAATCAAAAACCGCCCACTGGATGACTCCAGCGGGCGGCTTGTTGCCTCTAGCTGCGCTTAGTTGCTCTTCGCGACTTCCAGCCCTTCGTGCGCGCACTCCGCGTCCATCGTCTGGCGCAGGTACTCCGCCAGGAAGCGGCCGGTGAAGCTCTCTTCCACCTGCGCGACTTCTTCAGGCGTGCCCTGGGCGATGACGTAGCCGCCCTCGTCGCCGCCTTCCGGACCCAGGTCGATGATGTGATCGGCGACCTTGATGATGTCCGGGTTGTGCTCGATGATCAGCACGGTGTTGCCTTTGTCCACCAACGATTGCAGCACTTCGATCAGCTTGGCGACGTCGGCGGTGTGCAGGCCGGTCGACGGCTCGTCCAGCACGTAGAGCGTCTGCCCGGTGGCGCGCTTCGATAGCTCCCGGCTTAGCTTGACGCGCTGCGCCTCACCGCCGGAGAGCGTCGTGGCGGGCTGCCCGATACGAATGTAGCCCAGCCCCACCGCGGCCAGCGTCTCGAGCTTGGAGTGGATGGTCGGGATGTTCTCGAAGAACTCCAGCCCCTCGCTGACGGTCATGTTGAGCACGTCCGCGATGCTCTTGCCCTTGTACTTGACCTGCAGCGTTTCGTGGTTGTAGCGCGCGCCATGGCACACCTCGCACGGGACGTAAATATCCGGCAGGAACTGCATCTCAATGCGAAGCTGGCCCTCGCCCTGGCAGTTCTCGCAGCGGCCGCCCTTCACGTTGAAGCTGAAACGCCCCGGCGTATAGCCGCGTATCTTGCTCTCCGGAAGCTCCGCAAACAGCGTGCGAATCGCGTCGTACATCTTGGTGTACGTGCCGGGGTTGCTGCGCGGCGTGCGCCCGATGGGTGACTGGTCGATGTGAATGACCTTGTCGATGTACTCCAGCCCTTCGATGTCGTCGTGATCGCCGGGGCGCTCCTTCGAGCGGTAGATGGTCTGCGCCAGTTTCCGGTAGAGCACGTCGATCATCAGCGTCGACTTGCCCGATCCGCTGACGCCGGTGATCACAACCAGCTTGCCGAGCGGGATCGCCACGTCGATGTTCTTGAGGTTGTTCTCACGCGCGCCGCGAATCACAATCTGCTGGCCGTTCCCCTCGCGGCGTTTTTTCGGCAGGGGGATGCAGCGCCGCCCGGAAAGGTACGCCCCGGTGATGCTCTTCTCGTTTGCCATGATCGCTTCGGGCGGACCTTCCGCGATCACATAGCCGCCGTGCTCGCCCGCGCCGGGACCGAGGTCCACAATCCAATCGGCGGCGAGCATCGTCTCGTGGTCGTGCTCGACCACCAGAAGCGTGTTGCCCAGGTCGCGCATATTCTTGAGCGTCTGAATCAGCAGCCCGTTGTCGCGCTGGTGCAGGCCGATGCTCGGCTCGTCCAGCACGTAAAGCACGCCGGTAAGCTGGCTGCCGATCTGCGTCGCCAGGCGGATGCGCTGCGCCTCGCCGCCGGAGAGCGATCCGGCCGAGCGGGCGAGCGTCAGATAGTCCAGCCCGACGTTCACCATGAACTGCGCGCGCGCTTCGATCTCTTTCAAAATCTGGTTGCCGATCGCCAGCTCGCGCTCGCTGAGCAGAGCGTGCCCATTGACGCGCGGGCCGGTTCCCCGCAGCGACTGCACCCAGCGCAGCAGCTCCTTGATCGGCATGCGCGTGACCTCGTCAATCGAGCGGTCGCTAACCGTGACGGCCAACGCCTCGGGGCGCAACCGGCGGCCGTTGCACACCTCGCACGGGCGCTCGCTCATATACTGCTCGTAATGCGCGCGCATCCAGTCGCTGGTCGTCTCGCGCCAGCGCCGCGCGGTGTTGTTCAGCACGCCCTCAAACTCGGTGTTGAACGAGAAGTGGCTACCGTCCTCGCGCCGGTGCTCTACACGGACCTTCCGATCCGTCCCATACAGCAGAATTTCCTGGTGCTTCGGGTCCAGCTCGTTCCACGGCGTGTCGAGCGGGATGCCGAACGCTTTGCACACCTGATAAAGGATTTTGCGCGTCCAGCTATCCTGACTGTTGGTGTTCCAGGGAGCGAGCGCGCCCTCGCGGATCGTCAGCTCCGGGTTGGGGACGATAAGATCCGGGTCAAACTCGCGGCGGACGCCCAGGCCCTGGCACGCCGGGCAGGCGCCGTGCGGGCTGTTGAACGAGAATGTGCGCGGCTCGATCTCCGGCAGGCTGACGTGCCCATACACGCACGCCAGATGCTCGCTGAACAGGTGATCGGTGGGGTTCTCGGCGTCGGTGACGTCATTGACGATCACCACACCGCCGCCCATCTCCATCGCCGTCTCGATCGAGTCGGTCAGGCGAGAGCGCGCCGCGCTGGCCTCTTCGCTTTCCGGATCCTCGTAATGGCGCACGATCAGACGGTCCACTACGACCTCGATCGTGTGCATCTTGTAGCGCTCAAGCTCGATCGTTTCGCTGAGGTCGCGCACTTCACCGTTGATGCGCGCGCGCACGAAGCCTGCCTGCCGGATGTCTTCGAGCACCTTTTCGTGGCGGCCCTTACGATCCTGAATCACAGGCGCGAGGATCTGGATCCGCGTCCCTTCCGGCCAGCGCTCGATCGTCTCGACGATCTGCTGCGCCGACTGCGCCTCGACGCGCTCACCACACACGGGGCAGTGGGGGATGCCGATCCGCGCGTAGAGCAGGCGCAGATAGTCGTAAATTTCGGTGACGGTGCCGACGGTCGAGCGCGGGTTATTGCTGACGCTTTTCTGGTCAATCGAGATCGATGGCGACAGCCCCTCGATCTGATCCACATCGGGCTTGTCCATCTGCCCGAGGAACTGGCGCGCGTAGGCCGAGAGCGACTCGACGTAGCGCCGCTGTCCTTCCGCGAAAATCGTATCGAATGCCAGCGAGCTTTTCCCGCTGCCGCTGAGGCCGGTGATGACGACCAGCTTGTCGCGCGGAATCACGACATCAATGTTTTTCAGGTTGTGTTCGCGCGCACCACGCACGACGATCTTATCTTGACCCATACCAGGAACAACCTCGTGAATACTCGCCGGATTCTAGAAACGAGGAGCGCCCGTTGCGACGCTCAAAAGGGGTGCGATACGAACGAATGTGCCAAGAACGACTGTTCTACAGTGTAGCGCCACGCCCGCCGAAAGTCAATCGCGCCAGCCTTAAAATTCGGCGTCCAAGCCGTCGGGTGATTTTACCAGATCGGGGCACCCCCGACAATGGAGCGGCATGATTCTGAGCAGACTCTAACGAGGGGTCGAGGCACAAAAAACGCCCCGCCACGCGGGGCGCATCCTAGTTTTCATGCTGGCTCGTTCACGGTCTCCCGCATGCTTCAAACAATGGTTGTGCGGCAGTCTGTAGATCAGTAGTGTCAAAGATTACTTCAACTGGGTTGGCATTAAACGGAGTAAAGCCGAGGACCAATCGGTCTACGGTGAGTAAGCTTTGAACGGCGGTTCGGCCATGTGGGAAGAAAAACGCTCTCCCAGTAGTGGATTCATTCATCCAGGTGCTAAATACCGGGTTATCCCCGTACCGGACTTGGACGAAAACCTCGTCGTCTAGATTGGACTCAAATTGCGTGTCTGCATGAACATATACTTCATAGTCTCTATTGCGACAACGAATAACTAAGACAGGTGTTGGATTGCTAAGCCAAGCCGATATTCTGTTTTCGGCCTCTAAATACAAAAAGTAGGACGATGAGTCATCAAGTGCGGAGACGTCCGTACTGTACAACCATTTTCCTTTACCGGCAGCGGGTACAATATCATCGCCCAGTGAAGATTGTGTTGTCAGTGAGGTGGGGGTTAGATCGGGGCGGTTTGTAGCGAGAGGCACATCTGTGGCGGGAAGGCTAGTTATTGGGGCTGCTGCTTCGGAAACCGGATCTGAGGTCGCCGTTACGATTACAAAGTTAGGGGATGCCTGCGGGGAAGATGCGGAGTTGCCGCCGAATAAGTACCGTCCCACTAGCAAGCCGCTAAGGAAAACTAGCAGAATGACTACCACGCCAATTGCGATATTCACCACAGAGATGGCCCTAGAGGTTGTTGCGGTTACGTGCTGGTCACTTTTTTGTTTGGCTAAATGAACATCTATTTTGCGTATCCACTCTGCAGCCCTAGCCTCTTGACGAATTGGAAATAGTATCTCACGGGCCTTGTAAAGTTCATTATGCTTAATTAGACGCACTGCTTCTTTGTATCGTTGGTCACTATTCATAAGTTGCTCCTATATAAAACGCTTTGCGAGATACGCAGGAGCGCGTTGTATAGCGAGTAAACAATGCAATAGATATCACGAAAAAATGGAAACTATATCATCTACATATATCTAATATTATTATACATGAAATAGGATATGAATAAACCGTTTTAAGCCATCTTCAAAACACAACAACGCCCCGAAAAACGGGGCGCTGTGGGGGTGCGTGTGGCGTCTTGCTCGTTAGGCAAGCACGCGGCGGAGTTGCGCTCTCAGCGTCTCCACCTTTTGGTGGGTCCATGGCGCGGCTTCGTTGCCTGCCAGGTCAAGGAACCGCTGGTAATGGTCCAGTGCTTGCGCGTAGAGCCCGGACCGTTCCTCGGCCTCTCCGAGCGCCCAGTAAATATCTGCATACGCTGTCTCGACGATGAAAATCTCTTCGGGGATCAGCACGATCGCTTTCGACAGGTATTCGATCGCGCGCTCGTAATCGCCTTTCACGAGGTAGTAGTTCCCTAGCCGGTAGGCGATGATCGCATCAGGAAATGGCTCGGCTTTTCCGCTGTCGATATTGTCCTGCGCATGAGCAGGGCGATGGCTCGCCAGCAAGAGCGTAACCACTACGATCAGGATGGACGTAAGCACAAGCCATCTCTTGCTGTGCAGATGATCGCGGGGTGAGCGTGTGAGGCGCGGCCGGAACGATGATGAATTCCCCCTTGTGGCGCGCATTGGTATCTCCCTGTATCCATTAGTATTCTGGATACAAGCAGCTTATAAAATCCAGCGACCGATGTAACCCGCCCAGAGGGAGGGAAAAAGGAGGGGGAGTTCCGGAGCGCCAATTTGCCTATGCTATAATGGCCAAAAGCCCAGCGTAGTCTCGCCCGCCGACCGCATTGTTATCGCCCAACTGTCGAAGGCCACGACGGGCTGATGGATCATCTCGCGCACCCCACCACCATCGAGCCACTCACCGCCCGCGAGCAGGAGATCCTTCGGCTGCTGGCGACCAATCTCACCGCGCGCGCCATCGCCAATCACCTGCACCTTTCTCCGACGACCGTCAAGTGGTATACGCAGCAGATTTACGGCAAGCTCGGCATCGAGCGCGAGGGGCAGAAACGCCGCCACGCCGTCGCGCGAGCGCGCGCTCTCGGCCTGCTCGAAGCAGGGAAGACGCCCGGCGGGCGACCTCGCTACAGCCTGCCGGCGCATCCATCGCGCTTCATCGGGCGGGACCGCGAGCTGGACGAACTGACCGCGCTGCTGTCCGAGCCTCACGTGCGCATGATCACGTTGCTCGGACCGGGCGGCATTGGCAAGACGCGGCTCGCCGTGGAAGTCGCCTGGCGCATGGTCGAGCCGGATGCTTACAGCGTGGCGCGAGCGCCCCTGCCGGGCGGCGCGTATTTCGTGCCGCTCCAGTCGGTCGATGCGGCCGAGGATGTTTTCTGGGCGATTGCCGAAGCTGTCAGCTTCCACTTCCAGCCGGGCAAGCGTGATGCGCGGCAGCAACTTTTCGACTTCTTCCACGAGCAGCGTCTATTGCTTGTGCTGGACAACTTCGAGCAGGTGCTTGGCGCGGCGACGCTGGTCGGAGAACTTCTGCAGGCGGCGCCGGGCGTGCAGGCGCTGGTTACCTCGCGTGTAATGCTGGGCCTTCAGGCGGAGACAGTCTATCCGCTGGGCGGGCTGGCTTACGCGGATGCGGTCGAGGACTTTACCCACCTGGACGCGGTGCGATTGTTCCTGCACCGCGCGCAGCAGACCCGCGCCGATTTCACCTTGCAGCCCCAGGATGTGCCGTCGCTGCTCCGCGTTTGCCAGTTGGTGCAGGGGATGCCGCTCGCGCTGGTGCTCGCTGCGACATGGGTGAGCACCCTCTCCTTGCCGGAGATCGCCGACGAAGTCGCGTGCTGTCCGGAGTTTCTGGCTGGGGAAATGGCCGACGCCCCGCCCCGCCATTGGAGCATCCGCGCGCTGTTCGAGCCAACGTGGCAGCGCCTCACCGAACCGGAGCGCGCGGTTTTCATACGGCTGGCGGTCTTCCCGGCCGGGGGAACGCGTCAGGCCATTCAGGCGATAACCGGTGCAAACCTGCCGGTTCTGCAAAGCCTGGTCAACAAGGCGATTCTGTCGCGCACGCCCGGTGGACGCTACGAGATTCACGAGCTGTTACGTCAGTTTGCAGCCGAACGTCTCGACGCGGCGGGCGACACCGTGTCCACGCAGGACGCCCATTGCGCCTATTACGCCGGGTTCCTGGCCGAATGCGAAACCGATATCAAGGGCGGGGCGCGCCAGCTTGCCGCCCTGGCGGAGATTGATGAGGACTTCGAAAACATCCGGCTCGCGTGGGACTGGGCGATTGAGCAGCAGCAGGCGGACATGCTCCGCCGGATGGCGTGGCCGCTGGGCCGGTATCTGTACATCCGTGGCCGGGACTTTGAGACGCTAGAACTCCATAAGCGCGCGCTTAGCGTGGGCGGAAGTCCTCTGCTGCGTGCCCAGCTTCTGGCGCAAATAGGACTTTTCAGCTTGCCAATGGGACGGCGGCACGAGGCGATCGAGTTGCTCAGCGAGAGCCTGGACATCGCCCGTGCGGGTGACGATCCGGCCGTGTTGGCAGATGCACTCCGGTGCCTCGCCAACGCGACCGCGCTCGCTACAAGGGATACTGCCAAAGCGTATCGGTTCGCGGACGAGGCCCTGGCGATCTATCGGGCGCTGGATGATTCCTGGGGCGAAGCGCTCTGCTTCATGACAAAAGGGATGATCGCCCGGTCCGACTATGATTACGCGGCTTCGCTGGCATTCACTGAGGCAGCGCTAGAAATATCAATCCGGATCAATGACCGTTTTCAGGCGGCGATCGCTTGCATGAATTCGGCGCACGATGGTGAACGCCTGGGCGATCTGCCCCGCGCGCTGGAATACGCACGGCGGGCGTTTGCCCTCTACCGCGAATTCGGCGAGTCTAGCCTCATAGCCGGAGCGATTGGCAATATCGGAAACGCCGCTATGGGGCTTGGCGACTATGCAGTCGCTTTATCACACTTGGACCAGGCCCTCGTCATGTCGCGCGAGTTCCATAGGATCGATTGGATCGTCGGCTTTTTGCTGCTGAGCGGTGAGGCGCTTTCGCTTCTTGGCCGTTTTGACGAAGCCGCCGATCGAATAGCCGAGGCGCGCCAACTGGTCTCCCTGACGGACCTGGAAGAGTTCACGGCCGAGGCGCTGGTGTACGACGCGATAATCTGCTATCGGCGTGGTGACTTTCTGGCTGCGCGGCGCAGCGCAGAAGAGGCGTTCGCCTACGCTCAGGCGAACAATCTGCCGATGGAAGCAGCCCAGGGCGCGCTGTGGCTGGCGCTGGCGGAGATCAAGCTTGGAGACACGGACTCTGCTCGCGAGCATCTGCGCGCCAGCTTGCCCGATCTGTATTGGAAGTGGCAGGTGATGCAAGGCGTTTACGGCATGGCTGTGCTTGCCCTGCTGAAAGCCCGCCCCGAGCAAGCGGCCGAGCTGGCGGCACTGGTCGAGTGCCACCGCCATACAAGGTATGACTTCCGGCAGCTCGCGCGTGCGCTGCTGGACGACCTGCGCGGCGCGCTCTCGCCAGACGCCTATGACGCGGCGGTTGCGCGCGGTCATGTCCTGGACGTGGATGCGATTGTGGCGGCGTTTGTGGGCGAGACGGGCGCGTAACGCGGAAGGGAAAACGAGTGGGTGACAAGGGACTCGAACCCCTGACTTCTTCCTTGTAAGGGAAGCGCTCTAACCAACTGAGCTAGTCACCCCTAGTCCCGCCATTATACCGGCGCGCAACGAGGCAAGTCAAGATCACACGGACGGGTCTTGGCTCTTATGAAGATTATGTGAAGAAACGGGAGCAAGCCAGACGCTATAGTATAATGAACTCAAACCAGATTATGGTCGGTTAAATTACAGCACCTTGCTAGGGAAAGTTATGCCCCGCCGAAAACAATCAAGTCCGGGTTGTTTGACCGCATTACTTCGTCTCGTATTTAGAAAGCGTGGCAAGTCTAGGGAATGTCCTTACACGCTCAACGCCAGCATCTTGACCGCACATGAATTACGATTTTACAAGGTACTTCAGCCGGTTGTAGGGACGAACTTGATCATTTGCCCAAAGGTTCGTCTGGCTGATTTTCTGTCAGTCTCGAACCGAGAAGACTTCTGGACTGATTTCAATAAGATTTCACAGAGACACATTGATTTCTTGCTGTGCGATCCTGACAGTCTTCGGCCGCGAGTGGGCATTGAGTTGGATGATAGCAGCCATGACTCCCAGGATCGAAAAGAGCGCGACCAATTCGTTCAGGAAGTATATGACGCTGTAGGACTTCCGCTGGTCCGTGTGCGCGGCAAACAAGCATTTAACCCCGCTAAACTCACCGAGTTGATTGCGCCGCACTTACCCGAATTGGTAAAGGAGGCCGCCCAGGCAAGCGATCCTTTGGCCGTTCCCCGCTGTCCTATTTGCGGCGGAGAGATGAAGATACGTACCGCGCGGAACGATAAGTACGCCGGTCGGAAATTCCACGTTTGCTTGAACTACCCTGAGTGTTGTGGTTTGGTGCCTGTGACAGAAAAGACCGCTGTATAAGCATCCCGCGCGACAGCGAGTATAATCTGGCGCATGGCCAACTGGATCATGACCCGACTCCCGTTTCTGCTGGTCGGCGTAGCGCTTGCTGCGCTGGGAGCTACTGCCTTCCTGCTGTACGCGTCCGCCCAGGGGCCGCAGGCGCCGGTATTGCCCGCGCAGCACATCACCTGCGGGGAGCCGGTTTCCCTGCGCGTGGAAGACTATTCCCTGCTGGGCGGAACGCGTGGCGAAGAGGATATCGAACTGGCGCGGCTTGATTTCTGCGATCCAGTCCATGTCACGCGCGACGACGGGAGTCACGAGATCTGGTTCTGGATGTCCGCCGAGATCACCGAGCAGATGTACCCGTACGCGAGCTGGGGCTATCCCTGGGTGGACGTGGAGACGCCGTTCCCGGCGGACTTCCGCGAGCCGCGCGATGCCTGGTGGCAGCCGCGCAGCACGATCCGCGCGATCCCGGCGGAGACGACCTACCTCGGCGGCGATGGCGTCGCGTGCCCGGTAGAGGCGACCAACGCGCGCGGCCTTCGTACGTTTTTCTACCGCGAGGATGGTTTCCAACTGCCGGTGGGCACAACGCACAGCGGGTGGGTGTGTCTCTACTTTGACGGCGGCCAGAGCATCCCCAACGCGTTCACCGTCACCGTCCGGCCAGATCGCGCGCGGGTCACGCAATGGGTTGATCGCTTCTACGTCACCGCCGAGGATGGGAGCTACAGCCAGCCGCCGATCCCCTCGATCTCCGAGGATGCATTGTGCGCCTACGCGACATTTTTCCATCCGGAGACTGTGGAACCGGGCGGCCCGTGCGAATCACGCTCCGACGATCGCTCTGGCGAGATGCGGCAGTAGGCGGAGCGCGCCGCTCGCGTAGCCCGATCGTGTATCGACAGGGGGCGCCCCGGCTGTTATACTCAGTACGATCATAAAGAAAGGCCACATCATCAATATTGGCCCAGGGAGGGACCGGTACTCATGGCTGAATTTCCGGGCAAAGGCAAGGTCGCGATTGTGCGGACGCAGCCCGAAAGCGTCGTCGAAGACGTGCGCGAAGTGATGCGCCTCGCGGGCTATCAAGACGCGCTGCCCAAAGACAAAGACACCATCCTCAAGATCAATATCTCGTGGGATACATGGTATCCCGCGTGCTCCAGCACTCCCTGGCAGATCGAAGGCACCATTCAGGAACTGCAGGCTGCGGGCTATCCGCGCATCATCGCCGGACACAACGATACAGTTGTCGTGGACGCGCGCGCCGGTGAGGTCAACAACAAGCACCGCTATGTCACCGACAAGTACGGGATCGAGAACTGGCACCTCTACGAGCCGCAGTTCGAATGGGTCCGCTACGAGCCGAAAGAACCGCTGCTGGTGCTTGACCGCGTCTACCCGGAAGGCATCTACGTCCCGCAGTGCTTCTACGGGCGAAACATCATCCATCTGCCGACCGTCAAGACGCACGTGTTCACCACGATCACCGGCGCGATGAAAAATGCGTTCGGCGGGCTGCTCAACCGCAAGCGCCACTGGACGCACGCCGTGATCCACGAGACGGTGGTCGACCTGCTCCAGATTCAGCAGGACATCCACACCGGCATCTTTGCGGTGATGGACGGCACGTTTGCCGGAGACGGCCCCGGTCCGCGCGCGATGCGCGTCCACGAAAAGGACCTGCTGCTCGCCTCGGCGGACCAGGTCGCGATTGACGCGATGAGCGCGTATATTCAGGGCTTCGATCCCATGTCGCTCGACTTCATCCGGCTGGCGCACGAGCGCGGGCTCGGTGTGGGCGATCCGAACGAGATCGAGGTCGTCGGCATGGACCTGAAGGACATCGAGCGGTTCAACTTCAAGCAGGAAGACACCTTTGCCAGCAAGGGGCAGAAGCTGATCTATCACGGCTGGCTGAAGGGGTTCGAGGGCGTGCTGCTCCGCTCGCCGCTGGTGCCGTGGAGCTACGCGGCCAGCAACGTCTACCACAACTACTACTGGTATCCGTTCGTCGGGCGCAAGCGCGTGGAAGCCGCCCTGCAGACGAAGTGGGGCCGCCTGTTCCAGCAGTACGGCGACGGCAAGGTCGTCATGAGCGGCGCCGATCCCGAAGAAGTGCAGAAGCTGGCGCTCGGCGGGGCGGTCGCGGCCGGCGGGGCGCTGTTCCTGGGCGCGCGGCTGTTTAACATGCTGCGCCGCAAGTAAGCGCTCGTTCCCATATTTTGCACGCACAAGGCGGCCTGATCGGGCCGCCTTTCTTGATCCCGCGCAATAGAAAACGCCCGGTGATTTCGTTTCGCCGGGCGTTGGACTTGCGATCAGATGGTGCTGTATTATTCAGCGTCCTCGGCTGCTTCTTCAGTTTCTTCCTCGGTCGCTTCTTCGGTCTCGGCCGCGTCATCCGCAGGCGCCTCGTCCGTAACGGCCGCCGTGCTCTCGCTGCCGAACACGGTCAGCAGGCCCTCGCCGACCTCGGTTGTATCGGCCACGCACCAGTCATCGCCGCTCTTTTCCAGCCAGACAACGATGCGTGTATCGTCCCGCTCCTGAAGCTTGACCTGGCGCGGCGAGTCTTCGGGGCCGTAGTCGAACGAGCCGGTGACGATCACTTCTTCTTCGCGGCCGCCCTTGCCAACATCATACTTCAGATCGAAATTGCGAAGGTCTTGCTGGCCGAAAAGGGCCGCCAGCTCACCCGTGCGACTCTGAAACGCTTCGCACGCGACCTGCTGCGCTGCCTCGGCATCGCCTTGCAGCAGAGCTTCCACGTAATCTTCTGCTACGTCCGGCGTCTCGCCCGAGCATCCCGTCAAAAGCAGCGGGACAACCAGCAGCGTCAGCAGAACAAACTCAAACGACTTCTTCATAACGCATTCTCCTGATGCAGGCCGGCAAGCGGCCGTGCCTTGCTCGAATCCGGAATAATCACGAGCCTGATGATACTGCTTTGTGACCAGGGGCGCAATACCCCCGAGGCGCCGCTAAGGCTCCTCTGGGGCGCGTTCGGTGAGCTCGTTCAGGCGCTCGGTCATGCGCGCAGCGAGCGGGTCGTGCAAGATGGTGTACAGGCGGCGCGCCTCGGTGTAGAAGCGCTGCGCCGAGTCGAGGTCGCCCGCTTCCCGCGCGAGATCACCCTGCACGGCGGCGACATCCGCCAGCCCCTTTTTGTAGTCCATGTGCCGCGCGGTCTTGTACGCCTCGGCGATCAGCGGGCGGGCCTGGGCGGCGCGCCCTGTCCGCTGGTAGAGCGAGGCGAGCCGCGTCAGCGTGCGGACGGTATTCTCCAGGTCGCCCCGCTCGCGGCTTTTCTCCAGCGCCGAGAGGTACAGCGGCTCGGCTTCGTCGTGGCGGTCGAGCGCTTCGAGCGTGACGGCCAGATCGCTCTGGAAGACCGCCAGCCACCGCTTCTCGCCGAGCGCATTTGCCCCCGCGATCGCCTGCTTGTGCAGCGTGCGGGCCGTGTCGAAGTCGCCAAGCTGGTAGTACGTGCGCGCGAGGTTGTTGGTCTGCACGGCGATCATTAGCGTGTCGTCCAGCGACCGGCTGATCTTCAGCGCCTCTTCGAGCTTGTTGATCGCGGTGCGCGGCTGGCCGGTCAGCGAATAGAACCAGCCGAGGTTGCCCAGGCGCAGGCTTTCGGCGCGCAGGTCGCCGCTATTGCGGGCGATCTCAATCGACTCGTCGTAAAACGCCTTGGCCGTGTCTACGTCGCCCAGGTCGGTGTACAGCGTCGCCGCGTTGGAAAGCACCAGGCCGCGCGTCGGCGGATGGTTGAAGCTGTTGAGGAGCAGCAGCGCCCGTTCATACTCGTTCAGCGCGCCGTTGAAGTCTCCCCGCTCGCGCCGCGCGTTGGCGATGTCGCAGCGCAGCCGCGCTTCCTGCACCGGATCTTCACCGCCGAGCAGGTCAAGCGCCGCCTGCCAGTGCTCCAACGCTTCCGCCTGATCGCCTGCTTCGAGCGCGAGGTTGCCGAGCAGATGGAGCGCGCTGGCCTCGCGGCGAGTGTCACCCGCTTCGCGCGCAATCGCCAGCGCCTGCTCGGTGTATTGCCGGGCGCGCTCCGCGTTGTGCAGCCGCGCCTGGATGTTGCCGAGCGCCAGCAGAATCTGGACACGTTCTTCCACATTGGACAGCGTGCCGTTTTCGTAAAAGGCCAGCGCTTCGGTCAGGAAGTTCTCGGCGCGGACCCAGTCGCCTGTCGTGTGGGCGGCCATGCCCAGCCGAGTGAGGGCGTTTGCTTCGAGCTCGCTGTTTTGCGCGCTGCGCGCCTGGGCCAGCGCCCGCGTCGCGTATTCCTGCGCCTGCGCGCTGTTGCCAGTGAGCTGGTAAGCCAGCGAGAGGTCGAGCGCGCTATTCATAAAGAACTCGGGCGGTTGGTTGCCGAGGCGCAGCGCCAGATTCTCGGCGGACTGGTAATACTCGATGGCGAGGGCGTAATTGCGGTTTTCGATCTCAAGCTCCGCCAGCTTGCGCAGCCAGCGCAAATGCTGCTCGCTCTGCCCGGTCTGCTGCGCGATCTGCACGGCCTGGTTGAGCAGCCGATGCCCGGTCTGACGGTCGCCCGCCGCGAGCGTCGCCTCGGCCAGCGTGCCGAGCAGCCGCGCCAGGAGCGCGGGTTGGTTGCTGCGCTGCGCGGCGTTGACGGCCTCGCGCAGCAGGTGCTGGGCGTAGCTCGGGTTGTCCTGGTGAAGATAGTCGCGCGCCAGGTTCTCAAGCGTCAGCGCCAGCACGCGCGGCTCGCCGATCTCGCGCGCCTGTTCCAGCGCCTGCTGGTGATAGGTCTGCGAGGCGCCCCATTCATTCTGCTGCGCGTAAAACGAGCCGAGGTTGTTAAGCGTGCGTGTTATGGCGCGGCGGTCGCCCAGCTTCTTGGCGATCGCGTATGCCTCGTCCAGCACCGGACGCGCCGCCTCGAAATCGCGCCGGGCGACATACGTTGCGCCGATCCCGCTCAGAAAATGCTCCTCGCTGCGCAGGTCGCCGATCTCTCTCGCACGCGCCAGCCCGCGCTGATAGGTTTCCAGCGCCGTGTCGTAATAGCCCTGTTCCAGCGCGGTGGCGGCGGTTTCAAGCAGCTCGTTGATCGCCTGCTGCTCAGGCGTCAGCAACGGAGCCTGCGGGCGGGATCGCTCGCCGCCGAATAACTGGTTGAGAAATTTCTGCATGTGCTTTCCTTTATCTGGGCTCCGTTTGGGCACGCGACGGGCGCGGTTAGAGCGTGCGCATCAGCAGGGGAACGATCATCTCGCGCGCGCTTAGCCCGCCGTGCCGGCTGACCGAAGCCATCGCCCCCGGCCGCTTTTCGGTGAGCGCAAACCCCTCGCGGGCGATCACGATCAGGTCGCCCATGCGCGCTCCGGCTTCCGGGTGGGGCGTCTCCGTGCCAAACAGGCCCGCCGCCTGGGCGTCCGCCGGGCGGACGGTAATGAACTGGTCCGGCAGCCGCTCGCGGAAATAGTCCTCGACCTGCTCGCGATAGCCTTCGCGCAGGTACAGGTTAGCCAGCCGCGCCTGCCCGCCAAGCCCGCAGCGCAACGCCTCGGACAGCGGCGCGTGATCGTAGATATTCACGTATTCGGTGATCGGGCTGTGGCCGTGATCGGCGACGAGCATGAACAGCGTCTGCCCGTCGGCCGCGTCGCCTGCGCAGAGCACGTCGCGCAGGTCCGCAAGCTGGCGCCCGATCTCGACCATCACTTGCTCCGCAGCCGTGCCGTAGATGTGCGACACCATATCGACCGCCGCCCAATAGACGTTGATGAAGCACCGCTGGCGGCGCGTTTCCCGGAGCAGGTCGCGCAGGTTAATCCACAGATCGGTGTAGCCAACGTGACGGATCACGTTCTCCACACCGCGATGCATCACCCGCGACAGCCCTGAGCCGATCATATCCTTTTGCAGCAGGAGATAGCTCGGGATGCGGTGCTGCCGTAACGCTTCGCTGAGCGTTTTCTGGGGCAGCAGCGTGGTGAGATCCAGCCCCCAATCTTCAAGCGCATCTGCGCGGTGCTTTCCTGCGACCGGCGCGAAGTGCAGCATACTCGCCAGCGTGCTGTATTCCCGCAGGAACAACTGCGTGCCGAGCAGCCCGGTCGCGATCGGGGTCGCGCCGCACCAGATCGTCGGCAGCGCGCTGGCCGTGGTGGTGGGCGCGATCGACGTCAGCGGGGTGAGCGTGCCGTCCCCCGTGAGGTCCGCGATCACCTGCGCGAAAGAGGGATCAGTGGCGGCGATCTCCTGCAAAAGCTGCCACCCAAGCCCGTCGGTGATGAACAGCACCACCCGCTTGACGCGCCCGGTGTACGGCCTCCACAGAGTCGAATCGAGCGGCGCCGACCCGAGTGTGCCATTTTGAGGGTTCAAACTGCCCGGCCCGCCATTCTGTGTGTTGCCATTGAGCAGCCGCATGACGGTGTGCGGAAGGTTGCGGATCGACAGGCCGTCGTACTGCGGGTAGACCACCTCGCCAGCCCAGGGAGACGCCAGTGGAAGCAGTTGGCGTTCCAGGATGCGCTGTTCAAAGCTGCTGATGAGTGTATCCGGCATGAGAACTCCTGTGCTGGAGCGGGCGGTGGCAAGTGTTCCCGATTATACCGCATCCGTGCGCGGGCGGCAGCGCCGGTCTAGCGAGTCCGGCAGAACTGGCGGACGCGTCTGGAGCTTTCGCCCTGAAGCGAACATCGTCTTCTGGCGGCGGGCAAACTGTGGTGATAGGATTCGTCGCGCGGCCCATCGCAGCGTGTGCCGTCCTCATTGCTCCCCGTCGCTCACTGGTCGAACTTGTCCGCTGGTCTATCGAGCCGGAGGTTTGTATGGACGCCCAAAGGTCCGCACTTCCGCAAACAGCGCAGCTTGTTCGCGTTCTGGTCCTTTTGATAACGGTTGTCACGCTATGGCCGGTCTCGCGCCCGGTCTTCGCACAATCTGGCGAGACGGGCGCCGACATTGTCGAGGCCGTCAACCGCTATCGTGTGGAGCAGGGAATGCCCGCGCTGGCGGTGCACCCGGCGTTGATGCTCGCCGCTCAACGTCACGCGGAATGGATCGCGGCGAATCACCAGGGATCACACATCGGCGAAGGTGGCTCCATGCCGGACGATCGCGCTGCCGCGGCAGGCTACCCCGGCGCCGCGCGTGAGAATGTCGCCTCCGGCGCGCTCAACTACATTACTGCTGCCTGGGCCGTAGACTCTGTCTGGGCGACCAGTCAGGGGCACCGCCTGACGATGCTGGCCGAGGCGGAGCATATCGGCGCAGGCACAGCCTGGGACAGCAGGGACCAGTATTTCGTGCTGTTGATCGGTTCTACTTCCGGCTACGGGTTCGCCATGATCGATGCGATCATGACCGGGCGGCAGCCACCGCCTGCCGCGGCAACTCCCGCCCCCGGCCGGTCCACCCCGACCGGCCCCTTGCCGGCCGTGACGAGCATTCGCGCGCCTGTAATACCGATTCAGATTGCGGAGCCGCGTGAAGACGGCAGCGTGGTTCATGTGGTTCAACCCGGACAAACCGCCTGGGCGATCGCGGCAGTGTACGGAGTCGATCTGAACACGCTGTTAGCAATCAATGGCCTCAAGCGGCCTGCTATTCTCCACCCTGGCGACGAGATTTATGTGCGCCTGGGACCCGACATGATGCCTGCTCCGAGGACAGTTCATCATGTGGTGGTAGAGGGTGAAAGCGCCTGGACCATCGCCGCTATATACAATGTCACGCTCGACGCTCTGTTGGAGGCGAATCAGCTTGAGCGTCCGGTGATTCTGAAGCCGGGCGACATACTGGTTATCCCTCGCTAGCCCGGGGGAACAAAACGGGAGCGGTTTCCCGCCCCCGTGAGTGTTCGTCCCCGGCGATCCCGGCGCGGTTTACGGATAGATGCCGCGCGTGCGGGTCGCTTCGCCGACACGCTTGATCGCGGTGATCTGCGCCGCCGTCCGCATGTCGACGTTGTACTGGTCGCGCGTGTTGATGACTTCGTCGTACGCCTTGATCAGCACGCGGCGGAGCTGGCGGTTGACTTCCTCGACATCCCAGAAGAACGCCTGCAGGCCCTGGACCCATTCGAAGTACGAGACGGTCACGCCGCCCGCGTTCGCCAGAATATCCGGGATGATATCGATCCCGCGATCCATCAGGATGTCGTCGGCCTCGGGTGTGGTCGGGCCGTTGGCTCCTTCCACGATCAGGCTCGCCTTGATGGTGTGGGCGTTCTCTGCGGTGATCTGGTTTTCGAGCGCGCAAGGCGCCAGCACGTCGCATTCGAGCGCCAGCAGCTCGGCGTTCGTGATCTGGTCCGCCTCGCGATAGCCTTCGAGCAGGCCGTGCGGATTCCGCGAGGTGTGCTCGAGCACGTCGTCGATGTCCAGCCCGTTCTCGTTGTAGTAACCGCCCGTCACGTCGCTGACCGCGATGACCTTGTAGCCGAGGTCGTAAGCGTGCTTCGCGGCCCAGCTTCCGACGTTGCCGAAGCCCTGGATCACCACGCTGATCTGCGACGGATCGTCCTGGCCGCGACGCCGGAGCGCCTCGTCCATGCAGATGATCACGCCGCGCCCGGTCGCTTCCCGACGTCCCTGGCTGCCACCGATGTTAAGCGGCTTGCCGGTGACGACCGCCGGAACCGAATAGCCGACGGTCATGCTGTAGGTATCCATGATCCAGGCCATCGTCTGCGCGTTGGTGCCCATGTCGGGCGCGGGGATGTCGCTGTGCGGGCTGATGATGATGCTGATCTCGGCGGCATAGCGGCGAGTCAGACGCTCAAGCTCGTTCTGGCTCATGCTGTACGGGTCGCAGATCACGCCGCCCTTGGCACCGCCATAGGGCAGATTGACCAGCGCGCACTTCCACGTCATCCACATCGCCAGCGCGCGGACCTCGTCCAGGTCCACGTTCGGCGCATAGCGGATCCCACCCTTCGACGGGCCGAGCACCGTGTTGTGATGCACGCGATAGCCGCTGAAAATCTTGATGTCGCCGTTGTCCATCCGGACGGGGAAGTTAACGGACAGTTCCCGCTTCGGCATCCGTAAAAAGCTTTTGATCCCTGCGGGCAAGTCTAAGTAGGCAACAGCACGATCATATTGACGTAGTGCGACTTCGTAAGCGTTGATGTGCTTGGTTGCTTCTGCCTGAACAGCCATGCTTGTAGAGTCTCCTTACTCAGATTGCGTTTGGTAAAAATGTTTGCAGTTTGACGGGCGAAATCTTCATTCTGTATCGTAAGAGCTATCGTTACCCAGAGTATACACCAGCCACTACCACGATGGATAATGGCGGATAAGCCTATAACTCGGCGAAAAAACGCACAAATGTCGAGCGGCGCGCAAACCGCAAGCAGACCCCGCCGGGGCGATGCTTCCTAGCCCGCGCCGCCCTCGACCGTGAAATCAAGCGTCGAGTGCAGTTCCTCGTTCACGAACACCTGAACCTGCCAGTCGCCCGCAGGCCAGTTTCCAGCGCCCTGCGCTTCCCAGTCCAGCCCGAGCAGCGCCTCGCCCACAGTCGGATCGGCTTCGAGCGTGTCCGTCCCGATCTGCATACCGTCTGGACCGACGAACACGGCGCGCAACGCCAGCGTGTTGCCGTGCGGATTGAGCCGGATCACCACGTTCAGGTCGTCGTCTGGCTTGAAGCGAGTCGTGCCGGTCAGCTCGTCCGGGTTGGTGCCGTCGCCAGATGCGGTGTAAAGCTCGGCGACGGTTTCTCCAGTTCCACACGCCGCCAGGGCCAGCACACAAAGCGCCAGGATCACGGCCATTCGCTTCATGCTGCTTACTCCTAACCAACTCAGCGGTTAGCGTTTAGCAGTTAGCGATTAGGGCGTATCATCGCTTTGGCCCGATGGATCAGGGAACGGTGGATATTTTCTGTAGGGGCGCAGCTTGCTGCGCCCGCCACCCGTCCGATAACCCATCCCACGGGCGGAGCAAGCTCCGCCCCTACACTCAGCGCCGAATTCAACGCGTAACCCAGCCTGCGAAGTTCGACCCGGCTGCTAACCGCTAATCGCTAACTGCTGACTGCTTCAACTTTATACACGGCCAGCCAGCGCTCTTCGCGCTCAGGGTAGGGTGACGGGCGTCGGCGTGCCTACGACCGGCGACGGCGTGATGTACGGCGCGATCGCCGTGGCGGTCAGCGCGACCGACTGCGTTTGCGTGGCGTAGATCGCCTCGGCGGTGGCGACCATGTCCGCTTTCTCTTCCGACACTTCGACGCCCCACATGAACGGGCGGACCACCTCGACCCACGTCTGCCCCGGCTTGAGGTGAATCGACCGCTCGCCGTCAGGATAGGTCAGCCATAGCCCGGTGCGCCCCTGGGTGTGCCACCACGTCCCCTCGTACCACAGCCCGTCGCGGAAGACGTATGCCGGACCGTTGCCCCAGAGGACCGTTTCGATGACGACGCCCGACGTTTCGCTGTCGAGAATGTCCGGGCGGTCGATATGCTCTGCTGCCAGCACGACGATGTTATCGGCGGCAAGCTGCTTGCCTGTCACCGCGTCGACGTGCGGCAGGTTGGTGTTCCAGCGGTAATAGCGCCCATCCTCAGGGTTATATTGCCAGCGCGTGCTTTGCCGTTCGTTGTACGAGGCGATGAAAATGTCCAGCGCGGGCTTGCCGCCTGGGTCTGGCGTCTCGCTGAAGGCGAATCCGCGCCCCGGCAGCCCCTCGTTGATCTGGCGCTCCTCAGCGACTTCCCACATCTGGTACGTGTTGCCAAACAGCGTATGCTCGTAGGCTTTGCCGTCTTCGGGATAGCGGCAGAAGGGCGGGCAGTTCACGCCGAGGTGCGGCGACAGCGCGCGCCACTTCCAATCCGATTCGAGGATGTACTGGCGAATCCACTCGTTCGAGCCGCTATACGCCAGCAACGCGTCAAACATATGCACCAGCTCCAGATCGAGCAGGCGCGC
>Ga0134095_1001073_pt1 | contig 20893 bp, 16 predicted proteins | sample 6_2taG_FD_94449 | JGI IMG/M metagenome (GOLD analysis project Ga0134095, IMG submission 94449) | Switchgrass degrading microbial communities from high solid loading bioreactors in New Hampshire, USA - 6_20_20_110_A2 metaG | ecosystem: Engineered > Bioreactor > Semi-continuous > Anaerobic >... | reverse complement strand
TTAATCCGGATTAAATAAATTATGTAAGAACGGAGAGTTAAAAATGGAAAACGGTTGGGGCGTAGCGATGTATTTTTCCGGAATAGCCGCCTGCTTGGGGATTGCTACGGTATTGAAGCTTAAAGTGAGGCTGTTCCAGAAACATTTAATGCCCACGTCAATGCTTGCCGGTGTAATAGGTTTTATCGCGCTTCAAATCGGCCGGTATGTTTTTGGATGGGTTACAGAAGAAAAGCTTGTTCAGATTCAGAACGAATTGGGTTACCTGGTTTCGCACATGATGGCGATAGGCTTCATTTCTTTGGCTTTGAAGGACAGGAACAAGAAGAAAAACAATGATATAGCAAACACGGGATATGCAATTGTTATTACGTATATGGTCCAGGGCATACTTGGCATGACTGTTTCGCTGCTGCTTATAAAATTCTTTTTCCCGGATTTATTCCCGCCGTTCGGTATGCTGCTGCCTCTCGGATTTGCCCAGGGGCCGGGGCAGGCGGTCAATATCGGAATTAAGTGGGAGGAAGCCGGGTTCCGCAGCGGTGCGAATGTCAGCCTCGCGGTCGCGAATTTAGGTTTTGTATGGGCATTGATAGGAGGAGTGCCGTTTCTTAACTTCCTGCTGAAGAGGGTATATAAAAACCAGCGAAAGTACAGCATACATGAGGTAAAGGATCTTGAACATGACAGGTACTCGCAGCGCACGATTTCGGTTCCGAAAAGCGTCCATATTGATGATCTCAGCATACAACTGCTGTTAATCGGTTCGGTTTACCTGGCGACATACCTGTTCATTTACGGCGTTTCCAAATTGCTTACACCGCTAGGCACATTCGGCGAAACAATATCCGAAATGCTGTGGGGCTTCAACTTTATCATAGGTACCGTTATTGCTATCGGCCTGCGTGTATTTATGGACAGAATGCGCGTAAAACGGGTTATTCGCATTAACTATGCGGATAATTACCTGCTACAGAGAATATCGGCGGGCGCGTTTGATTTTATGATAACGGCGTCTTTGGCTGCAATTTCGGTGACCGTTCTGAGCGATTATTTCGTTCCGATTCTCGTATTGACTACCGCCGGCGGGCTGTTTACGATGGTTTATACTTATTTTATCGGGCGCCTGATATATGAAAAGGAACAGCTTGAACACATAATAGCGCTTTACGGCATGTGGACGGGGACTATAACTACGGGTATCGCCCTGCTTCGTGAAATAGATCCTTATTCGAAGACAAATGTGCCTGAAAACCTTGTGCTTGGAAGCGGATATGCCATATTTGTCGGATTCCCGCTCATGATTATTCTTGGCCTGCCGCTGCAGGGATATAAACTGAACCAGCCGATTTATTATTTCTGGGCTTTTGTTGCTATGGCGGCGGTAACGCTTATAATGACGGTTTTACTTGTAAGGAACGTCAAGTCGGGTAAAAAGGCCGTACAGGGGAAATAGAATTGAAATAGAAACCAAAGAGGGCTTATTCAGCCCTCTTCTTCATCAACCACGGTATTTTTCGGTTTGCTGTATTTGAAATCTGTTCCTTTCTTTTTATCCGCTTCATCAAGTACGGGGTTTGATATCATTTTACAGTTACCTTCAAAAATAGCGCCCTCGTCGGTAACGAAGCTATGTACTTCCATATCACCGATTAAACGAGCCGTAGATTCAAGACGCAGGTTGTTTTTTACATGGACATCTCCGTTAATGGTGCCTGCGACAATCAGGTTTTCAGCCCAGACATTGCCTGTGACTGTTGCGTTAATGAGCACGATAACATCGCCCGCAGCTTTTATGTCTCCTTCTATACGTCCTGTAACCTTAATCGAACTGTCGGATTCAATATCTCCCTTAATTGTCGTATTCTCCCCAATGATGGTATCCATCAATGTAGAGTTCCGTTTTTTTAACATTACAGTACCTCCTTGAAATACTAATTATAGCTTATCCTCCACGTTTTACGGTTTATTTCCGATAAACATGGTGGGATCTATTGGTCTGTCATTCAGCCTGATTTCAAAATGCAGGTGCGGGCCTGTTGAAACACCTGTATTTCCTACCTTTGCAATTTCTTCTCCCGCTTTTACTTTTTGCCATTTCCTTACCATTATTTTTGAGCAATGCGCATATCTTGTAACCAGGCCGTTACCGTGATCTATATCCACGCAGTAACCGTAACCGCCGTTTTTACCTGCGGCAATAACCGTTCCCGCAGCAGCCGCGTAAACAGGATTTCCGGTTTTACCTCCTATATCAACACCGGTATGCTCCATAAACCTCCCGTAAATAGGATGGAGCCGGTTTCCGTAGCCCGATTCTATTTTTCCTTCGGTCGGCCATAAAATAGGCAAATGGTTCAGATAATCCGTCAATTCTTCCCTTATTCCGGCAAGTTCGGAAAAAAGTTCGTCTTCTTTTATATCGGCTTGTTCCAGGAAATTCAATATAGCTTTTAATTCGGCAATTTTTCCCACAAATGAAACGGCAGGATTGGATAATGCCGATGATCGGCTTACGGTCAGAGTTTTCATTTCCTTTTCAATGTAGTTTTGCGTAAGATAATTTACCTGAAGCGCAAATTCATCTATTTTTTCCCTGGTTATATTGTCCAGATTTTCAACTTCGGAGATTACGGACAAGTTTTTTTCAACAATGCTTTTTTGCTCGGAAATGAAAGCATATAACTCTTCCTGCGCTTTTTTTAATTCCCTGTTCTCTCGTATCGTAGCGGCAAGATAGTTTGAAAAAGCCAAAACAGCAATAATAAATACAGCGAACAGTATAAGAAGCTTGGAGTGCAGATTCGCAATTTTCCATTTTATTATTTTATCCGAATTATGAGGTACAATCATGAAAGAGATATACTTTTTTGTTTTTGATGATTTCCCTCTTATATTCTTCATATTTTCACCTTTGTTCCTGTTTTGCTTTTTTTCTCTGAATGGCTTTTATACACCGGTCCGTTTCATATGACTGGGATACACGGGAAATGTCCGGGTAATAAAAGACGGGTTTTCGCCTCGTAAGCATTACGAACCATAGTATAAGCCGTTTCCTTTTTATATATGTTATAAAAAATGTTACACGTTCTTTTCTATTATAATACAAAATGATTTCAAAATGAAGTAAAAAATATTTTTGTCGTTTCACGTCGCCGAAATCACAGCGGTCTCCATATCCCGGGTCGCTCATTCGCCCGCTCCACAGCTGCCTGCAGGCAGCAGGACACTGAAGCATGCCGCCCGTCGTCACCGAAAGCACCCGAGCCACCCGCTGAGTTTCAGCATTTTCAAAGCATTTTTGCGAGTTCCGGCTTGCCCGATCTGAACTGTCAGCTCCAGCAAATGAAGTTCCTTGTTGACGTTACTGTACAATAGTTTATAGGCAGTTCATATGATTATTTCCGCGGGTCCCTTCAGTACAAAAATTGAAAAGTACTATTGTGTGAAGAAATGAACTAAACGATATATAGTTGGAAGATTCATTAAAAAATGTTATTATTAAAAATAATAATCAGCGCGTGGAGGGTAAAATATGCAGGATTTTGAGAAGCTTGGAGTTTTTTATTTGGGAAAAAAATACGATTTGGAAGAAAAGCGGCTCAAGGATGAACTGGTATTATACAAGTCCAAGGATTTGACCACGCACGCGGTAATCATAGGGATGACGGGCAGCGGAAAAACCGGCCTTGGCATTGGGATTATCGAGGAAGCCGCTATAGACAATATTCCCGTGATAGCTATCGATCCGAAGGGGGATTTGGGAAACCTTGCCTTGACTTTTCCGCAGCTTCGCAAAGAAGATTTTCTGCCCTGGGTAAATATCCATGAAGCTGCAAATAAGGGAATGTCTAAAGAGGAATATGCGGATGCACAGGCGGAGCTGTGGCGAAAAGGCCTTTCCGAATGGGGTCAGGATGAGAAACGGATAGAAATGCTTCGCAATGCCGCAAGTGTAAGGATTTACACTCCCGGGGGTTCCGCCGGGCTTGGCGTATCTCTTCTGCGATCTTTTAACGCCCCGCCGCGGGAGGTTATAAATGATAAGGATGCCTACCGGGATCGAATTGATATTACGACAAACAGTTTGCTTACGCTGCTTGGATTTAATGTTGATCCCTTTACAAGCAGGGAGTATATTCTGATATCCAATATATTTGAACATATATGGAGCAAGGGCCAGAATATTGATCTTCCGGGGCTTATTTCCGCGATACAAAAACCTCCCTTCGATAAAATAGGTGTTATGGACGTTGAGAGCTTTTATCCGTCGAAAGACAGGTTTTCACTTGCGATGATGCTCAACAGCCTTCTGGCTTCGCCCGGTTTTAAAGCGTGGCTTGAAGGCGAGCCAATGGACATTAACCGGTTCCTGTATGATGAAAATGGCAAACCGAGTGTTTCAATTTTTTCAATAGCCCATCTTTCCGACAGCGAGCGTATGTTTTTTGTAACAATGCTTTTGAATGAAGTGCTGTCATGGGTCCGCGGCCAGCCGGGTACAGGCAGCCTCAGGGCCATACTGTATATGGACGAGCTTTTCGGATATCTTCCCCCGATTGCAAACCCACCGTCAAAAGCTCCGCTGTTAACGCTTCTCAAACAGGCGCGCGCATTCGGATTGGGTCTTGTTCTTTCGACGCAGAACCCTGGAGACCTTGATTACAAGGCTCTTTCAAATGCTGGAACGTGGTTTATCGGGCGCCTTCAGGCCGAACGCGATAAAGAGAAGGTACTGGCAGGTTTGGAAGGAGCGGCCGCAGGCGGGAAATTTGACCGGGAAAGGACGGGGCGGATTTTAGCCGGCCTCGGCAACCGCGTATTCTATCTACATAATGTGCATGAAGATGAGCCTGTTATTTTCAGTACGAGATGGGTTCTTTCGTATTTGGCCGGGCCGCTTACAAGGGACCAGATAACGGCGTTGACATCAAAGGAAACCGTTTATGAAAAGCCTCAGCCCGTTCAGGATAATATACCTCAAATGCATAAACCAGGCGTTTTTGACGAAACACGGCCGGTTCATTCGAAATCGGCGGTTCCTGTGCTTCCACTGCAGATAAAACAGGTATATTTACCGGCGTCAGGTATCGAGCCCGGGAACCTGGTATATGTTCCTTCGGTTATCGGCGCGGCTGATGTGCTTTACAGCAATTCCAAGCTTGGCGTGGCGGTATCTAAAAGCTATACATTGCTTGCGCCGCTCCATGAAGGACCGGTTCCGCTAAATTGGAGCGAGGCGGAACAAATAGATATCGACCTGCGCGACCTTGATTCCGCCCCGTTGGAAGGAGCGTGCTATGCCGATTTTCCCGACGCGGCATCAAAAGCCGGCAGTTATGAGGACTGGAAAAGGCTATTAACGCAGTATATTCGTACCAATTTGTGTCTTAAGCTTTTTTATAGCCCTACATTAAAATTGATTTCCGAGCCCGGAGAGGATGAGCGCGCTTTCCGCATACGATTGCAGCATTTAGCGCATGAGCGGCGTGATGAAGCTGTGGAGGCAATCCGGAAAAAGTATGAGTCGAAACTTGATACGCTCGAAGAAAGGCACAGGCGCGCAAAACAGGAAGTAGACAGGCAAAATGCTATGGCGGCCCAAAGGAAGGTTGAAGCGGCGGTGTCGGCGGGAACTGCGCTGTTGGGAGCGCTTCTCGGACGCAAAATGATCAGCGCGACATCGGTCTCGCGAATCGGAACCGCTGTCAGAAGCACATCAAAGGCTTTCACAAGCGGCCAGCAAATCAGCGGGGCTGTTGAAACACTCCAGTCGATTGAGGCCCAAATCCGGGAACTGCAAATGGAACTTGAACAGCAGCTCGAGAAAATATCAGCCGGTTACAATGTAATGGAAGAAAAGCTCGAAAATGTGGAAATAAGACCTATAAGCAGCAACATAACCGTTCATTTTGTCGGCCTTGCGTGGGTTCCGAATACCAGATAAAATTATCCGATCCGTTTATATAATTTTGCCTGCGCCCGCTCCGCCTATTTCGGAACGGGCGAATTTTTATGCGCATAATGCCATACCCTCTTAGCATTTCCCAAAAATATTTTTTTTAATGGTAACATTATGTGAACTGTTAACATAACTTGTACTATAGGCATGAAAAAGGAGGGTCGGCGATGAATTACAGAAGTGCGTCAATAGACTGAAAAAATACGTTTTTCCCGGTAAGCCCGATTGAAAATAAAAAAGCGGCACGTCAGCCTGATAAAACTGCGCAGACTCATACCCATGAATTTACCGCTTCAACAGAGCTTACATTAAGAGATGATTTAAGACATAACCACAGATTTGCGGGTGTGACAAGTGAAGCTATTCCTGCAGGCAGAAGCCATATTCACAAAATAAAGGTCAATACGACATTTGACCTGAACCATTTTCATGAACTGATAGTTAAAACGGGTCCTGCAGAGACTGTTAACTCGCGTGACCCCAAAAAAGGACAGGTTCATATACATTTCGTGGAAGGCGAAACAACGGTTAACGGCTCGGTTCCGCACGATCACGAGGTGTTATTTGTAACGCTGGCCGCACCGAATCCCCCAAACCGGCAATAAGGGGTCAAACTTATATTGTCTGCAAACACCCTTTTACGGGTGTTTTTTTCAATCCGGGCATCGTTTTGTTACTTAACATATCCTGTATGAAGTGTCAACATAAAATCAACATTATTAATTTATACACTAAAATTCCGGTACTATTCCCTTCTGCTTGTTTTATAGTATAATAAAAAAAGCAAGAAATATTGCGGAAAGGCGGTATAAATATGGATAAAGTTCGTTTTGGTATTGTCGGAGTCGGAAATATGGGGTCTGCACATCTTCAGTATCTTGCCAATCGTGAAATATCCGGCGCTGAAATCACTGCGGTGTGCGATGTCAATGACCGAAGGCTGAAAATGGCGGGGGAGCGGTATCCTTCCGTGAAGCTGTATTCAAATATTGATGCCATGCTGGACAGCGGTGAAGTGGACGCAGTTCTTATAGCGACGCCTCACTATGATCACCCGCCGATTGCAATTAAAGCGCTGGAAAAAGGAATACATACGCTGATTGAAAAACCTGCAGGTGTGTACACGAAGCAGGTGGAACAGATGAACCGGGCAGCGGAAAAATCAGGGCTCGTTTTCGGTATTATGTATAATCAGCGGACAAACCCGGTCTACCAAAAGCTTCGTGATTTGGTTCTGTCCGGGGAGCTTGGCGAGCTGAAACGCACTAACTGGATTATTGACTGGTACCGCCCTCAAAGCTACTATGATTCCGGCGGATGGCGGGCAACATGGGCCGGTGAGGGAGGAGGCGTTCTTCTGAATCAGGATCCGCATCAGTTGGATCTATGGCAGTGGACCTGCGGTATGCCGGTAAGGGTTAGGGCTTTTTGCAAATTCGGAAAATATCATAATATCGAAGTGGAAGACGAAGTAACAGCATATGTGGAATATGAAAACGGAGCGACCGGAGTATTTGTGACTTCCACGGGAATCACACCGGAAACGAACCGGCTTGAGGTAGTCGGGGATAAAGGGAAAGCGGTTATCGAGGATAACAGGATTGTTTTCTACCGGCTGAGGGTTCCTGAAAGACAGTTCAACCGTGAATACAAGGGCGGTTTTGGAAGCCCGGAATGCTGGAAATGCGAAATTCCTGTCGCACCGGGTCCCGGCGGTCAGCATAAGGAAATCACGCAGAATTTTACGAATGCGATTTTGAAAGGCGAGAAACTGTTGGCGCCCGGGGTTGACGGAATCAACGGCCTGCAGATTTCAAACGCGATGCACCTGTCGGCATGGCTCAACGACTGGGTGGAAATTCCCGTCAATGCGGATCTGTTTTACGAAGAATTGAAGAAAAGAATTGAAAACTCCACATTTAAAAAGGAAACAAAAGATGTGATCCTTGATGTAAGCGGAACGCATTAAAGAAAGTCAAAAAATATTAAACCCATCGGACGCTTCAAAAAATGTCCGATGGGTTTAGTAGATCCACTTTTTTTTAATGTTGTTCGTGCTGATGGTAAACAGGGCTTTTGCTCTTTTTTCGCGAACCGCTTTTTTAATTCCATAAAGCGATGCGCAAAATACCAGGTTTTCAAAACCGCTCATGTCATCATACAAATTGCTTTCATCAGGCACGATGCCGATTATCTGCTGAACTTTCTTTATATGTTTAATTCCATCGTATCCCGCTATTGTTATTTCTCCCGATGTCGGCGCTGCCAATCCTGTAAGCATGTTTATCGTCGTTGTTTTTCCTGCGCCGTTGGGACCTAAAAATCCGAATATTTCCCCTTTTTCAACATTAAAGCTGATGCCTTTTACGGCTTTATAATTACCGAAAATTTTAACCAGATTTTTTACTTCAATTATGTTCAAGCGGAAACCTCCATTTATATCTTTATAAGAAAAGGTTCTATTCTTGTGTTTTATACCTTATATATTATTATTACAGCATGAATTTGAACCTGCTTTGGTACAAGCCGCTTCCTTTTTTTCCGACTCACACAGTTCTGCCAATTTTTTTGCTGCGTTTCGCAGAGAATCGCGGTCAATATAATAGTGCGTGAAATATCCTCTTTTCTCGCCTTTGACTATCCCTGCGTTTCTTAGGATTTTTAAGTGCTGTGAAACTGCGGATTCGGATATACCAAGCTGTTTGGCAAGCGCGCCTACGCAAAAATCATACTGCAGAAGGAGTTTAACCATTCGGTATCTTGATTCATCGCCCAATGCTTTAAAAATATCAAATAACTCGGACAAAGACATCACCTGTCATAATTAAGTGTATACTAAAACATATTATAAAATACTTAAATAAATACGTCAAATATACGCTATAATTCCTCACGAAACGCGGATTGTGCAACTGCAGCCGACATGGTAAGATAGAGTCGATATCTTTCTTAAGTTTAATAATGCCTGAGGGTAGCCTATACGTTTGTAATGAATTGAAGAGAAATTGCAGAATTTCCTTATAACTTCTCCGGAGAATTGCATTATGGAGTATGAAAACATAAAGCCGGCTAAATTTATATCCCGATTGAACCGGTTTATCGCCAATATAGAAATTGACGGCGAAGCTGAAATATGCCATGTTAAAAATACGGGAAGATTAAAAGAATTGCTGGTGCCTGGCGCGAGAGTGTTTGTGCAGGAGTCTTTCAACAGCAGCCGCAGGACCAGGTACGACCTGATATCGGTATATAAAGGCGAAAGGCTTGTTAATATAGACAGCCAGGTACCGAACAAAGTATTTTATGAATGGATAACTGACAATAATTTGTTCGGGGATATAGTTTTTATAAAGCCCGAATGCAAATATAAAGACTCGCGTTTTGATTTTTACATGGAAACCGCCGCAAGAAAAATATTCATTGAAGTTAAGGGCGTTACACTTGAGGAAAACGGCGTCGCTATGTTCCCCGATGCTCCGACCGAACGAGGGGTAAAGCACATCGACGGTCTTATCCGGTGTGTTAAGGATGGATATAAAGCATACGTAATATTTATCATACAAATGAAGGGTGTGCTTTACTTCACGCCTAACGTCAGGACTCATAAGGCCTTTGCGGATGCGCTCATTCGTGCGGAAAACCAGGGAGTAAAAATCCTGGCTGTTGACTGTGTGGTTGGGAAAAACGCTATACGGGCGAATAACTTTGTTGATGTCAGATTATAAAATGTCATCCTCTTTTTTCGTCAGGTTTTCGATTGCCTGTTTATCCGCGGAAGACAATTTATCAATCAAATGGTTGGAATCCTTACGCTGCATATTTTCATACTCCTGTTTTAAGGCGAGGCATGCCTGTTCAATTTCCGCTTTAAGTTCCCTGGCGGATAAAAGTGAGCAGCCCGCTCCCCTGATGATGATCTGTTGCAGCGCGTCTGATGTGGCAACGGTTATGTCATATTTTTCGTGGTTGTCATGGGCGAATTTCTCGATAAACTGGTCTGCGGTCTGCGCTTCCTTCGTATATACGACGCGGATATTATGATAGTCGAATATCTCCTCTACATGCCGCTGAACGCGGTATGCGTCAAATACAACCATTAATCTGCATTTCCGGATTCCCTGGTAATTGCTCAGGATATCAAGCAATTTAATCCTGGCGTTTTCCATATTTTCATCCGCGAGTTGTTTCAGTTCGGGCCACGCATGGATAACATTATATCCGTCGACAAGCAGATACTCTTCTTTTATTTCCTTCGGTCTTCCGATATAAGGAGCGGAATTATAATCATTATTACGATACGCTCTGCGTTTTTTCCATGCAGACTTCTTTCCGGTATTTGCAAAAAACGTTTGCTGAAAAATCCTCTCTATCTCCTCGAGGCTTATTGCTCTTTCTGTTGTGACCGAAGCCCGGTTTTTTACCGCATCTTCCGGTTGGTTCCCGTTTATCTGAAGACAGCTCGGAACATGCATATGGTTTTTGACTTCATACCAATCAACAAAAAAGCCCGTTCCGCGAGCGAAAAATATCGAACCTGTCGGATTTTCAGGGTCTCTTTCCGAGTCATACCCGATTTTTTCAATTACCTCTTCCGTATTATGGCATGGTTCATATCCTTTGACAGTGTAAAACAAACGCCCAAGACCTTTCGTATATGCGATAACTTCTTTCTGGTAATTCCGCATTGCTGCGACAGGAGCGCTGCCTGTAAGAACCGCCGTTTCGCTGCTTGTTTGCGATACTTCGCATGTGCCGTGCATTTTCTCTATATCGCTAATCGCCCTGCCTACCGTATTTCTTGGGATCTCAAGATGAAAAGCGTAATACGGCTCGAGAAGGATTGATTCCGCTTCCTTTAGTCCCTGGCGCACGGCGCGGTAAGCAGCCTCCCTGAAGTCGCCGCTTTTCGTGTGCTTTTTATGCGCCTTGCCTCCGATCAAAGTTATTTTCATATCTGTAATTGCCGAGCCGGTTAAAACGCCTTTATGCTCTTTTTCCTGCAGATAAGAAAGAACAAGTCTCTGCCACCGTTTGTCGAGCATGTCTTCATCGCAATCCGTATCGAAATGCAAACCGCTTCCGCGTTCCGCGGGTTCCAAAAGAACGTGGACTTCCGCGTAATGCCCCAAAGGTTCGAAGTGGCCTACCCCTTCCACTGCGTTCGCAATTGTTTCTTTATAAAGAATCCTTCCTTCACCGAATGTTACATCAAAACCGAAGCGGTCTTTTATAAGGCTCTGAATTATTTCAATCTGCACTTCGCCCATGACCTGGGCATGGATCTCCTGGAGTTGTTCATTCCAGTCAATATGAAGCGCGGGCTCTTCTTCCTCAAGCTCGCGCAGCATCGGGACAATCGCTCTCGGATCGCAGTCTTCCGGAAGGAGGATGCGGTAATACAGGACAGGTTCCAATACCGGTTTATAGGAATCATTTTCAATCCCAAGACCTTCTCCCGGCCTGGTTTTCGTAAGACCTGTCACTGCGCATACCGAACCGGCATCAGCTTCACTTACGGCAGTATATTTCTGCCCGGAATATACGCGGATTTGATTGACTTTCTCCTCCCATGCGCCGTTTGTCAGGACGTTCCTCACCTTCAGTTTCCCACCCGTAATTTTCATGTGAGTCAGGCGGTTCCCATTCTCATCCCTTGTTATTTTGAAGATTTTAGCCCCGAATTCCGCCGGGTAGGAAGGAGGGACGGCGTATTTTACAATACCGTGCATGAATTGTTCAATTCCAATCAGTTTCAGCGCCGAACCGAAAAAACACGGGAATACCCTGCGCTTTCTGATCGCATTCCTGATAAGCCCAATTTTTATATCTCCTGTATTCAGTAAGGATTCCATCATTGATTCGTCGCACATCGCAAGTTGTTCATAAAAGTTCTCATTTGATACTTCCGAAAAATCGATACAGCCTTCGCTAAACTGGTTTTTCAGTTCATTCATTATTTTTTCCCTGTTTGCTTTATCCTGATCCATTTTGTTGATAAAAATAAAAACGGGGATCCGGTATATCGAAAGCAGGTGCCACAGGGTTTTTGTATGGCCCTGTATGCCGTCCGATCCGCTTACCAGCAAAATGGCGTAATCCAATACGTTGAGCGTCCTTTCCATTTCAGACGAAAAGTCTACGTGGCCCGGGGTATCCAGCAGCGTGATTTGCATATCGCCGACAGTAAAAACTGCCTGTTTCGAGAAAATCGTTATGCCCCTTGCTCTTTCAAGATCAAAGTTATCAAGGTAGGCATTCTTTTTGTCCACCCTGCCGAGTTTTTTTATCTTTCCGCTCAAATAAAGCAGTGCTTCCGATAATGTTGTCTTTCCGGCGTCAACATGAGCCAGTATTCCAATAACCAACTTTTTCATAACCGGTTTGTTTCCTTTACTGTCCATACGTATATAATACCAGTTAGACGGAATTCTAACAAACTGTATTGAACCTTTCCTGTTTTTTGATCGTCAAAATTATATAAAAATAAAATATCGCAAAACGTTTATGCGTATTCAATCGTATTATCGGTGAAGGGGGAAGCAGATTGCGGAATTCTTTGTTTCGTACTGAAGAAGAACTGATAAGGATATATAACCGCCATGTGGATACAGTCTACAGGGTTTGTTTCATGTTTATGAAAAACAGGTCAAATACTGAGGATATGGTTCAAAACACGTTTATCCGTCTTATGAAAGATAAAACCGTTTTTCAGAGTGAAGAACATGAGAAAGCGTGGCTTATAAGAACGGCTGTAAATTTGTGCAAGGACTATTTCAAACATTGGTGGTCAAAAACGGTAAGCATCGGTGAAGCAGCGGATATACCGGCGGAAATCCCCCTTAACACGGACAGTGTTCTTGAAAAGGTTATGGCGCTTCCCGCCAAATACAAAACTGCCGTTTACTTATATTACTATGAAGGCTATTCCACCGTGGAGATAGGCAGAATACTTAAAAAGGACCCGTCCACGGTCAGGGGATACCTTCATAAGGGCAGAAAGCTGTTGAAGATGGAAATGGAAGGTGATGTTGAGTGAAAAAAGAAGACTTGATAGTTTCTTTTGATAATATAAAGCCAACTGAATCCGCAAGAAAAAGGATGCTGGATAATATTTTGAATAATTCAAAAAGAAAGAAGGGAAGTTCAATGAAATTAATAAATTATAAAAAGACCGTTCCGGCGCTGGCCTTTGTGGCTGTAATAACGGCCGGCCTGCTGTTATACAATGTGATGAAAGAAAATTTTAATACCGGTTTGCAGCCGGGAAACATAATAGCCGATGACGCCGTTACCGGAAGGGAAGACTTTGCCGCTCCAGTTGTTAACCAGTTCCGGATTGACGGCAGGCATTATATTATTTTGTCAGATGAATTGAAAAAGGAATTCGGACTGCCCGATTCTGTTAATGAAAGCGATATCGGTCCGAAAATAGCGGATGTAACTGTAAGCCCGGATAAAGGCCTTATAGGAAGCGAAGTGTACAGGTATATTCCGGCAGGCGGGGAAGCTGTTGTTGCGGTTAAGAAGGATAATGAATACAGGCTTTTCCGGTTCTTTACCTTTGAGAGTTATAATAACAACCAGGATGAAGATGCGGCCGAGTACCTGAAGCTTTATGGAATCGGGAAGGCGGATGATATCGCAAAAATACTGTTCATAAGGCATTCCGAACAGACCAAGCTGCAGGGCATAACGGACATTGCGGCAGAAATAACGGACAGGGAAGAAATTGCAGCGTTTTATGGCTATTATTCCGTACTTAAAAATTCGAGCGACAAATATTTCGATAGGCTGTTTAATTTCGGCAGCGGTTCCGGTAATAAAGGCGTTGAAACAGATTCGGCGGCGCCGGACAGGGCCGGCTCGACCGGCGGTGCTGAAAACGGTATGACAGCGCCCGATTATATCGGTAATGCGGAAGACCTGCCGCTGCAAACAGTGCCGGATAAGGTTGATACTGCGGAAGATATGCCGCTAATAGTAACAGACAATGTTGAAAGCGATTCATTTTCAAGCGGCGGCGATACCCCGGTATCAAGCGGTAATTCAGAAACATCCGGGTCATCCCGCGGCATGATGGATATGGGCAATGCCGGAGCGGGTACGGTGGAAGGCTTCCGGGGCTCTGTCGGCGATGCGCTCGCGGACCCTGTGACTATCAGGATATATAATAAAAGCGGGATATATTACGATTCGGTATACTATAAAAACATAGGATTTATTTCAAGGTATGAATTAAGCAAAGAATTCGCCGATTTCATCAACGGATATTTAGACAAGTAACTTTATATGCTCATTCGCCTGCTCCACAGCTGCCGGTACGCAGCAGGGCGCTGGAGCATGTCGCCCGGCGTCACCGAAAGCACCCGAGCCAGAGCCGCGTACCCGCCGGAACGCGGCAGCAATGCCTCGACCTGTTAACCACCCGCTGTCTTTTCGGCGTAACTCTCACGGGCTACTCGGAAGAACTATTGTACAATAACGGAAACTATAGCGGAATGAAGCATAGAGATATACAGTCAGAGCGAGGATAAGCAAGTCGACTGTCTGAGCAAAAATGCTTCCTGCAAGAAATATTTCAAAGCATTTTTACGAGTTTCGACTTGCCCGAGCTGAACTGTATAGCTCTTGCAAATGAAGCTCCTTGTTGACGTTATTGTACAATAGTTCAATAAGCAGTGTATGAACACTATTCACGCGGGTCCTGGTTCGGGTGTTTCGTTTCCTTGAGCGACAAAGCAATGTCTTGGTCCTTCATCTTCAAATAGAAAGCAAAAAGTGATACAATAGTTCCATAAAATAACGTACCGTTAGCCCAAAACGTGTCGAAGGGGTTTGAATCTGTTGAAAAAGAAACCATTCATCGTATTTTTGATCTTGATTCCGATTTTGGCTATCACCGCCGTTTATCTTATTAATACGCAGGATATTCCCGTATTTAGAGAGCAATCCGGGGAGATTGCCGAAACCGGGGAAAACGATGAAGAAAGCATCCCGGAAGCGGCGGTTACCCCGACGCCGGTTCCCCCTGCGACGATTAAAGAACTGCTGACGGAACTGGAAACAGGCATGCAGGCCGTAGAAGAAGAAAAAATAATAGTGCTGGTAAACGAAGAAAGCGCTTTGGGATATTATTCGAACCTCGTTCTTGCAAACCGTTATGAAAGAGCGGGTAAAGACGCATCTGCGCATTATCGTGCTGCTCTTTCGCTGTATTATACAAAAGATGTTCATTTCAGGCTCGCGTCACACCTTTTGGCAACCGGCAAAACCGGGGAAGCGGAAAACGAATATCTGGAGTTATTACCCGATGATGAAGCACTGCAGGCGCTGACAGAACTGAATACGAGCCCCGGAAGGATAGGAGAGGCATATATTAACAAAAGGGAATGGAAAGCGGCTGAAGAAGTTTTAAAACCTGTTGTCGAGAATAATTCCGGCGGCGCTCCCGATGTAGAGATTATAAAATACTACGCCCAGGCCCTGGTTGAACAAAATGCCCTGAAGCGTGCGCTGCCTTTTTACAGGCAGTTATATGAACTGGAGCCGGAAAACACGGGTATTGCGTGGTGGTACGCGCGTTGCCTTGAGTCGGCCGGCCAGACAAGCGCTGCCGTGAATATATATTCGTCTATCGGCGAAAAAGGAGCGTACCGGCGCGGTATTATTCTTCAGAACAGCGGAAAAACGCTGGAAGCGGCTGATGTTTTCAGCACAGGCAATGAAGCGGCTGCTCTGTGGCAGGCCGCACGCATCTGGGATATTGCGGGGATGTGGGGAGAGGCTGTCAAAACATATGCACGTCTGGCGGAAACAGCAAGTACCTACCAGGATGACGCGGCATACAGGGCATATATTTTATCAAAACGTTCCGGAAATGCTGATACGGATAAGCTGGTTGAAGTTCTTTCAAATTATCCCGCATGGATGGTGAGAATCGGTGAAGAACCCGTATATCCACAAGTTGTTAACATTGATTACGACATGCCCGACTATTTAAAAAGAGCTGCGCAGTATGAAAAGGACGGGTATCCGGATGCTGCGGCGATAGAAGTGGCAATAGGGTCGAAAGAAACCGATCTTGCGGAAAAATTGGCTCTAGGGGACTGGTTCATCGAAAAAGGAGAGTACCATAATTCAATTTTATGGGGGATAAGATCACTTAATGACAAATCTACAAGAAGGGGATATGAGCTTGCCTATCCGAGAGGGTTCGAAGAACTTGTACGTGAAGCTTCCGAAAAGTACGACCTGGAACCGGCATTGATATTTGCCGTAATAAGAGAAGAAAGCCATTTCAGGCCTGATGCCGTTTCAAGCGCGGGCGCAATAGGACTTATGCAGATAATGCCTCCTACCGGAAAGGATATTGCGGCGCGCCTGGGATTAACGATTACGGAAGATGATCTGCTAAATCCCGGGATTAATATAAGATTCGGTTCGTTCTATGTCCGTTCCATGCTTAATATGTTCGACGGGGATATCGATAAAGCGCTGGCGGCATATAACGGCGGCGCAGGGAATGTTAAAAAATGGATGACAAGCAGTATCGGTACGCTCGATGAAGATTTCCCGACTGCGATTGCTTTCCGTGAGACGCAGGAGTACATTACGAAAGTAAGAAACTCGTATTATTTCTATAAATGGCTTTACGGACAGAGGTAACGGATATACGGGAAATTTCAGCTTTGCCGGAATAATAAGAACAAAAATAACAATATTTGAACTTTTTTTGAACATATTCGTTCTATTCACAGGCGAAGAACCCCATATAATAGTTATTATTGGTATATTAAATTATTATGGGGGTTTTGTTATGTATAAGAAAGTTGTTACGCTTTTTGTTATTTGTGCTTTACTGACTATGTTTTTGCCGGCATATGCGCAGGAAGAGGAAAGACCTGCTCTTGAAAAGCCGGAAAGCTTTACCGCACGTATCGACGAGTATGGGCATATCGTGCTCCGGCTGAAGCATTCGGACAGGATCATGCAGTTAATAAAGGACAGAGTGGGTATCTTATGCGAATTTGACTGGAAGATCAATGACGGGCCGTGGCAATTTGATAACAAATGGGATGGTTTTAACGAACAGGGGTTATTCGAATATTATGAGTCCCAGGATGCGTACTGGGCTGTCAAAATATTGGGCGACTACCATCATGAGGCGGAAAATGCGTTAGATATATGGGTATATCCCGAAAGCCTTCAGCTTGAAGAATTTGACTTTCAAAACAATACCTATTACTTCCGCTACCGCTATTTGTATGAATACAGTGTCTATGATGAAGCTGCCGATGTATGGGGTTACCGGGTTGAGGCCTACCCATATTCCGATATAGCCGCTGTCGGGAAAGATGCAGAGGTCGCATTGCCGGACAGCATCCGGGAATCGGGAACGCTGAGGGGCGAACTGAAAAATCGTGAAGACACCGGCCTGCCGTATTTCTACTTTACCTGCGATATACCGGAAAGCATAAAGGAACTGAACAAAAAAACGAAAGTATGGAACGAGATAGACTGGAAAATCGGAAATGACAAATGGGCGTCTGAAAAAGGCGAATTACTGGTAATGACAGGTGTTCAGGATCTTTGGGATAATATTGATTTTGATCCAATTGATGAAGGCAGATGGGGTGAGATAGATATTAAAGAAAACACGTACTATTTCCGCATGCGTTTTTGTTTCCAGAATCCGAATGGTTCAATAGTCTATTCACCCTTTTCAAATGTGGTTCAGATCGGCGTTGCGGCTTTTTATCAAAAAGCCAGCGAATGGGCGGAAGGGGAACTTAAGGACGCCTATGAAAAAGACCTTATTCCCGATATCCTGATCGGCGCGGATATGACGCAGCCGATTACGCGTGAGGAGTTTGCCGAGCTTGCGGTACGTTTGTGTGAAAAGACAATCGATGAAGATATTTTGCCCGCGTCTCCGAACCCGTTTACCGACACAACTAACCCGCAGATTTTAAAGGCATACAAGCTCGGGATAACGACAGGTACATCAAAAACGGCCTTCTCTCCGAATCTGCTGATTAACCGTGAGCAGTGCGCGACGATGCTTTACCGCGCGATCAAGGCAATTGCCCCGGACGCGGACTACAGCATCGAAGGCGTTAAGGACTTCCCCGATCAGAAAGATATATCCGACTGGGCTGTCGAGGGAACGAAATACATGTTTAAACTGGGAATTATAAAGGGAGACAGCAACGGCAATTTCATGCCGAAGGCCGTAACGACTGCGCAGGAAGCGGCTGGATACGGAATGGCTACGCGTGAGGCGGCAATACTGATGACTGTAAGGACGTTCGACAAGCTGCCCGAAATAGAACTGACTACGGCGCAGCCAACCGCGACGCCGACACCGCAGCCGACAGCAGCCCCGACACCGGAACCGAATACAGCCCCGACGCCTGCCCCGCAGTCTTCTTCCGGCGGCATGGAACTGAGCGCGCTTGAAGCAAAGAGCAGCAAAATAAACCAGCTTTATTATGAGTGGACGCAGTATGTAGATGGCGAGAAATATAATGAAGGCAAGGTGTGGATGAAGGGAAGCAAGGTTAAAAAGGAGGATCCGCTCAGTACAGGCGGTACGATGATATATATTTATGACATGGAAAAAGGGTTATGCACTTCATATTCGGTGGGAGGAGACACAGCCCACCGTTGGGATTATGATCTGAATGATCCCGGCGTTTTGGAAAAACCTACCGGTATCAGATCGTGGTTTGTTCCCGAAGATGTGATATTTAAACCGGCGGGCACCGAGACTATGAACGGACAGGTGTGTACAGTGCTTGTCGGAGAGTCGGAGGGAATGGAAGTTATCAGGATATGGGTCTCTGAAGAAACAGGGCTTAAGCTTCGCGAAGATTATGTTTTAGGGCCGGATGCTCCAAGAGCCTTGATAGAATATAATTACATAATAGTAGACGACGTCCCGATTGACGATTCCGTTTTTGAGATTCCGGCAGGTATGACAATAGAAGAAATGGACTTTTAATAAAGAAAGATCAGTGAAGGGGACGTTTTGCCCGAAACCGGGCAAAACGTCCCTTATTTTTTTAAACGTAACAATTTTCAGAAATCCATGATGCTTTTCGTTTCTTTTTCTTTCGCCCGGCTGTTAGTGACCATAGAAATAAAGTACGGAGAAATAAGCAAGGATGAGGCGTTAAGCCTTTTAAACGGATAATAATATGATAAAACGGAGGTTTTAATGATGAAAAATATATCTGAAGAAAGAATGCAAATTTTGAAAATGATCGAAGAAGGCAAGCTGAGTGCCGCGGAAGCAATGGACCTTATGAATGCTCTCGAGAAGGACGCCGCCGATGAAGAGCTTGCGCCGAAAAAGCCCGCAAAATGGCTGAAGATCAGGGTAAAGACTATGGAAGACAAGACCAAGGTAAAACTTAATATTCCGATCTCTCCTGTCGATGTCGGCCTCAGGCTGGGGGCTGCCTATGTCACGGAATTAAAGGAAGCAGGGCTCGATCAAATTGATATGAAAGAGGTTATTGAAGCGGTCAAAAATAACCGTAAAGGCGGTTTGTACAAATCATTTATTCGGCATACCGGAAACGTTCGGCGATGCTGTGAGATGGCATGACCAAGTACTGTCATTTCCCTGACCTACTGCCATAGGTCGGGGTTATTTTTTCCCCGGTTTATAATTGAACCTTTTTGGATCAATCCTTCCGTGCTCATTCCCGAGGTTTCGCCTCTATGGCTTACTACTGCGCAATATTATAAAGACCGTGAGGTGTAAAAAATGGAATATGAAAAGCTGAATTTTCCGGACCAATGGGATTAGCATTTTTAGAATTTTTTATACCAGGCAGGCTGCGTGAAAGAAACCGGTTATTAACATAAAGTCTTGAAATGAAGAATAAATAATATTGATAATGCCTGAATAAACTCATAATAATTAAGCTATTGCATAAGAAAAAAAGTTATGATATACTTTTTCCATTAGTTGTAATACGTTATACAACTGAAAGGACGGTAAGAGTTTTTTGGCTATCACCGTTATCAAACAAAAACGTATCAGTGATGAGATATTTGAGCAGATGAAAAAACACATCATTACAGGTGAATGGCCCCCTGGCGAGAAAATTCCGAGTGAGCTTGAACTGGCGGAATTATTCGGCGTCAGCAGGGTTTCGGTTCGTGAAGCAATACACAGGCTTGTCGGCATGGGCGTTTTATCTATACGCAGAGGAGAAGGAACGTTTGTTGCCGAAGTCCTGCCCGATGAATATATGAATACACTTCTTCCCGTATTAATGATAGAAGGCGCAAGCCTTTCCGAAATGCTTGAGTTCCGTTACATTATTGAAGTGGAAAGCGCAAGGCTCGCTTCTCAAAGGGCTACCGAGCAGGATATAAACAGGATGAAAGAATTCATTTATAAAATGGAAGAACGCAAGGGAGATATTTCAACCTTTGCCGAGGCGGATGTAAGTTTTCACACGTCGGTTGCGATGGCCTCGCATAATGGCGTTATTATCAAGGTTATTGCGATAATTCACGATATGCTGAAAAATACCATGGAAGAAATCATACATATTACAGGATATGAGGGCGGACTCTATTACCACAGGAGAATCCTTGAATCCATCCGGAACAAAGACGAAGCGGCTGCAGTTGAGCTTATGCGCGAACACATTCTTACGACTATAGATAAGGTAAAGGAAATAAAAGGCGGCAACTGACAGAAAGACAATCATGGTTCTCATTATTAGTAATGACTCGAGAAAAAATGCTCAACGTCAAATGTTGGGGTTGAACCAAGTAAAATGAAGCAGCATATGAATTATTGGCAGGCGATCATGTTTGGTCGTCTGCCTTTTTATGTATAAATTTAAGCCATAGCATACAATATTCTTTTAAGAATCTTTTAAAATGAGCATTAAATTTAATAGCTTT
>Ga0134095_1001064_pt1 | contig 20993 bp, 15 predicted proteins | sample 6_2taG_FD_94449 | JGI IMG/M metagenome (GOLD analysis project Ga0134095, IMG submission 94449) | Switchgrass degrading microbial communities from high solid loading bioreactors in New Hampshire, USA - 6_20_20_110_A2 metaG | ecosystem: Engineered > Bioreactor > Semi-continuous > Anaerobic >... | reverse complement strand
GACCGTCACCAGAAACGTGTTAAGATCCATCGCGGAGCTCCTTGTCGGGAGGTTGGGTTTGGATACCTCTATCCTAGCAAGGCGCTCCCTTTTTTGTCAGTCGACAAACTTGTACATCGGGTTCGCTAGCTGCTAGCTGCTAACCGCTGCTTTTAGAAGCTCTCCACCTCTGGATACGCCGCGACCAGCGCATCCTGCACGATCTGCTTGTAGCGCAGGGCGTCGGCTTCCGTCTCGCCCTCGAAGCGCAGGCTGAGCACCGGCTCCGTGTTTGAGGCACGCAGCAGGCCCCATCCGCGCTCAAACGTGATCCGCAGCCCATCGACCGTGTTGATCGGGTAATCCCCCGCCAACTGCTGTCGCACGGCCTCGATCACGGTCGCTTTGCGGTCGTCCGGGCAGTGCGGGCGATACTCCGGCGTGGCGTACAGCGTGGGGATCGTGCACATCAACTCGGAGAGCGGCCGGTCCTGCCGGGCGACGATCTGCGCGACGCGCCCCGCCACGAACGGCCCGTCGTCGAAGCCGTAGTATCCATCCGCGATGAAGATATGCCCGCTCATCTCTCCGCCGAGCAGCGCACCTTCCTCGGCCATCTTCGCCTTGATCAGCGAGTGCCCGCTAATCCAGATCAGCGGCTTGCCGCCTGCACGCTCGACCTCGTCAAACAGCACCTGCGTGGTGAGCACATCCGCCACCACCGTCGCGCCGGGGTGACGCGCCAGCGTGTCCCGCGCCAGCAGGATCAGCACGCGATCGGCTGGGATCGCGTTGCCCTGGTCATCCACCACGCCGACACGGTCCGCGTCCCCGTCGAACGCCAGCCCCAGGTCAGCGCCTTCCTGCTTGACCCGCTCGCACAGGTCGCGCAGGTTGGCGGGCACCTGCGGATCGGGCTGGTGGTTCGGATAGCTGCCGTCCGGCTCGCAGTACAGGCAGGTGACCTGATGGCCGAGCGCTTCCAGCAGCGGCACGCCGAACACGCCGCCCATGCCGTTCCCCGCGTCGACCACGATCTTCAGCGAGCGCTCGCGCCCGAGCTTTTCGGTCGCCATGGCGAGATAGCGTTCTCGCACGCTGTCGTCGGTCTGCACCTGTCCGTGGCCCTCAGCCAATTCGCCGCGCTCGATCATCTGGCGCAACGCTTGGATCTGCTCGCCGTAGAGGTTGTCTTTGCCGATCGACAGCTTGAATCCGTTCTGGTCCGGCTTGAGGTGGCTGCCGGTGATCATCATGCCGCCGATGTTGCCCGCCTCGACCGCGCACCAGTACACCAGCGGCGTGGCGACCATCCCGATATCCGTCACGTCACACCCGGCGCGCGCCAGCCCGGCGATCGCCGCCTGGGACAACGCGGGGGAGCTATGCCGGTTATCGCGCCCGACAATCGCCGCACGGACACCTTGTTTCTGCAAATACGTGCCGAACGCCTGCCCGATCGCTTTCGCCGCCGCCTCGGTGACCACCTCACCCGCGCGGCCGCGAATGTCGTACTTTTTGAAGATGCCCGGATCGATCACGCGCGTAGCTCCTTTGGCCCGCGATGCCGAATCACCTGCTCCACCCAGACGCGCGTCGCATCTGGCACGTCCTCATGCACGACGGTTGTGGGACCGATCTCGCTGTCCCGGCCGATCTTCACGCCCGGCATGGTCATCACGTTCACGCCGATGAAAGCGCGCTTCCCCGCGATCAGGCCGAGCTTGTCGCGCCCGCTGTTGAGCCGCTCGCCCTTCACGGTCGACTTGACCGGTCCCTGGTCAATGCGGAGATTAGCCGTCGTGCAGCTTGCGGACAGGTTCACGCCATCGTCGAGGATCGAGTCGAGCACCTGGCAGACGTGTGTGTGCACGCCCTCGCCCATGTAGCTGCGCGCCACCTCGGTCGCATAGCCGACGACCGATCGCGCGCCGACCATCGACTCCCGCACGAGCGCGCCGTTGCCGACGATCGCGCCCTGCCCGATGTACGCCGGGCCAACGACCGTCGCGCCGTGGAACAGCCGCGCGCCGCTGTCGATCACCACGTTCCCCTTGATCAGCACGCCTTCTTCGATCAGCGCGTCGGGCGCGATCTGCGGCTCGTCAATCTGCGACAGCATCCACTGCATCACATCCAGCACGTGCCACGGATACTTGATCGCGCGCCACGGCCCGTCATAGGTCACCGCCTGGAAGCGGTGCGAGCGCATCAACGCCGCCATCGCACGCTCGTAATGGTCGTCGGTGGGGATGTCGCGCGCGTATTCCGCTTCAATCGCGTCGAGCAGCAGGCTTGAGTCGGCGTGGATGTGCGCCACAATGCTGACCAGGTCACTCGGCTCGTTGCCCGCGCCCGGCTTTTCGAGGATGTCCGTAATCCGCCCGCCGTCGCCCAGCACCAGATAGCCGCCGGGGAAGTATTCCGTCACACGATACCCGGCCAGGTAGCCCTGCGCCGCGCCGGACTCATACGCCGTGAGCATCCGCTCGTGCAGCGACACGTCGGTCACGTCATGCACCTGGGTGATGTACAGCGAACGCGAACCGTTATTTAGCACGCTCCGCAACTGAAGCAACGCATCACCCATGCCCTTCGGCTCCGGCTGGACGACCACCTTTACGGACAACCCTGGCACCGACCCGGCCAGCTCGCGGATCACGCTCTCGTTCTCCGGATTGGCGACGATCACGGCGTCCGTCAGGCCAAGCTGGTGATAGCGCGCAAGCTGGAAGCTGAGCAGCGGCTGCCCCATGAACTTGATCAGCGACTTCTCTTCCAGCGGCCACAGGCGGGAGCTAGCTCCCCCCGCCAGGATAACCAACAGCGGTGATGACACGTTCTTCTCTCCTCAGCGCTGCGCTCCACACACAAGCGTCCAAGCCAGGGCGCGGTCGGACGCATTAAATCCCTCGCTAATTGTAGGGTGAACTGCTTATCGCAGCCAGCAAGCTAAACAGTATAACGGCGAGCGCTCAGGGCGTAAAACACCGCGCTCTCTGACGGCTCATCCCCGCACCGGTTCCCGCGTGGTTGTGCGAAGCAGCACCGCGATCACCGCCCCGGCAACAAACCCGCCGATGTGCGCCCAGAACGCGATCCCGGTCGTCTGTGCGGTGTCCACGGTCAGCGCCGCAACGCCGTTGATCAACTGCTGCAAGAACCAGATGCCCAGGAACGCCAGCGCGGGCACCGAGACGATCCCCAGCCGCAGGATCAGCAGGCGGACGCGGTTCGTCGGGTACAGGACAAGGTACGCGCCCAATATGCCAGACAGCGCGCCCGACGCGCCGACGCTCGGAATGGTCGAGTCGGGATTGGTGAGGATGTGCCCCGCGTGCGCCGCCAGCCCGCAGATAAAGTAGAAAATCAGGAACCACAGCGAGCCGAGACGGTGCTCGATATTGTCGCCAAACACCCACAGAAACAGCATGTTACCGATCAGGTGCGCCCAGCCGCCGTGGACGAACATCGCCGTGACCAGCGTGAAGAGGTCAGCGCCGCGCTCGATCTCGTCGGGGATGACACCGTACGTCGTCACGAAATCTTGCAGCGCCTCAGGGCTGAGCGACGCCTCGTAGAGAAACACAAGTACGTTGATCGCGATCAGCACCAGCGTGAAGATCGCGGGCCCGGTGCGTTCGTTATCGTCGCCAATCGGAAACATACGCCCCCCTTGTTAAGCTGTTAGCGGTCAGCAACTAGCGGTTAGCGAGACTAAAGGGCCTCACCAGCCCCATCTTTCAAACGGATCGAATGGGTCGTCACGCCGCGAGCGCGGGCGCTGCGCCCACCGCCCCGCTTCGAGCGGCAAACGCTTCGGCTCCCGGCGGATCGCGCCGAGCACTGCGCCCGCAGCCACCCCGGCGACAAACCCGCCGATGTGCGCCCAGAAGGCCACCCCGCTGGTCTGCGCCGTAGCGACCTGAAGCTCGATCAGTCCATTCATCAACTGCGTCAGGAACCAGATGCCCAGGAACAGATAAGCGGGCACGTAAAAGATACCCCAGAACCAGACCAGCACGCGCACCGGATTCAGGGGATAGAGCAGCACGTACGCGCCCATCACGCCGGAGATCGCGCCGCTTGCGCCGACGCTCGGCACCGTCGAGCCGGAGTTCGTCACGAGATGCGCGTAGCTCGCCGCCAGCCCACACCCCAGGTAAAACAGCAGGTACAGCACCGGCCCGAACCGCTGCTCGATGTTGTCTCCGAAGATCCACAGAAACAGCATGTTCCCGAAGATATGCCCGAACCCGCCGTGGACAAACATCGACGTCAGCAGCGTAAAATAGTCTTGCCCGCGCTCGATCTCAGCCGGGATCATGCCGTACTCGAAAACGAAGCGCTGCAATTCGTCAACCGGCAGGCCCATCTGGTAGATGAACACCAGCGCATTGATCGCGACCAGCGAAATGGTCACGACCGGCGTACCGCGCGCGCCGTGATTCTCGTCGCCAATGGGAAACACCCCTGCTCGCTCCTTCGCCTGCCTTGATGGATCTGCCTGTCTAAAACATTAGCACAAGTGCCGCCGAAGGTGCGCCAGAAAGTTGCGCCCAAATGACAAAACGCGCCGCTCGTTGTTGGAGGGCGCGTTATGGAGTTGCTATTCGCGGGAAACCGAAGGGGGTCCAGCTTATTCCCGGTTCACCGGATCCAGGTCGAGCATCCGCCGGACTTTGGCGACGAGGTCGTGATGCAAAATTGGCTTGGGCAGATAATCGCTCGCCCCGGCATCCATCCCGCTCATGACGCTTTTCGCGTCGCCCCGCGCCGAAAGAATTAAGATGGGCAGATCGCTCGTATCGGAACGCTGGCGCAACACCCGGCACAGCTCGATCCCGTCCATTCCCGGCATCATCACGTCGAGAATGATCAGGTCGGGGGTTTCAAGCTCCAGAACGGCCAGGGCTTGATCGGCGTCTTTGGCTTTAAGGACCTCGAAGCCGCCGCGCTCGAGCATAATGCCGATCAGCGTCAGCGCGCCGATTTCGTCGTCAACCACGAGAATACGCTTCATACCGGGGTGTCTCCATTTACGTCCAATCAGACAGTCTCCCGCGACCGTCTGCGCCATAGTGTATCATTAAAAGGTTGCCATGCAAGCAGCGCCACCCTACCCGACTTATCGGGTCGACAAAGTATATCACAGCGCCGGTCGCGGCCCATGCGACGCTGCGCAAGTCCCCTGTACTTTTTTCCCCGGCTGTGCCCCCATTGCAATGATCTCTTTATACAACGGTTTGAATCCATGCGCCAACATGCAGACGGTGGTCTTTTCGGCGCGAACTCCCTATAATCCGCTCGCTCAGTTGCAGTGAAGGAGTCAGAAATCCCGTGCCACTCCCCCAGTCTACCACCGTTTCATACGGCGACATCGTGCTCCTGATCGGCAAGGATCGCCGCTCATTTATCCGTACTGTGACCGAAGGCAAGCGCTTCGAATGCCACCTCGGCTATCTGGACTATGACGACCTGGTCGGTGTGCCGTTTGGCGCGCAGGTCCCGACGCACCTGGGCCACAAGCTGTTTGTCTTCGCGCCCAGCACCGACGACATCATCCGCCACTTGCAGCGCGAGGGGCAGATCATCTTCCCAAAGGACCTCGGCTATATCGCGCTGAAGCTGGGCATCCGCTCCGGCGTGCGCGTGATCGAGGCGGGGACCGGCAGCGGCGCGCTCACGCTGACGCTCGCGCTGCTGGTTGGCGACGAAGGGCACGTCTACAGCTACGAGATGCGCGAGAAAATGCAAGAGCGCGCGATGATGAACGTGCGCCGCGCCGGAGTGCTCCATCGCGTCACCTTCCACATTCGAGACATCGAGCGCGGCTTCGACGAGCGAGACGTGCACGCCCTGTTTCTCGACGTGCGGGAGCCGTGGCAATATCTCGCCCAGGCTCGCGAGGCGCTGCGTGGCGGCGGCTTTTTCGGCGCGATCGTCCCGACGATGAACCAGGTCCTCCAGCTTATCGAGGCGCTGTACGACGGCCCCTGGTTCCTGCTGGAGATCGAGGAGCTCATGCTCCGGTCGTACAAGACCATCCCAGCGCGCATCCGCCCCGACGAGCAGATGGTTGGGCACACGGGCTATCTTGTCTTTGCGCGGGCCGCCGAGCGCGACGACCAGGCCACCTACGACGCCGCGCTTGCAGCCGAAGCGGAGCTTGCGGAAGCTGAGACTGATCCGGAGGAACCAATGCCCACCAGCGAGCTTGAGATTCCAACGGGCAACAATGAATAATTCATGAAAAATTCATGCAGTCAGGTGAGGGGAGCTCGCCTTACTGCTTCCAACGCCCATAGAGGAATCAAAAAGGAGCCGTTTGGCTCCCTTTCTTTTGTCTTGTGCAAGGCAAAGAGGCGATTATTCCTCTTCTTCTTCCTCGTCCTGGCGGCGGATGAGCTCCGGCTCGGCGGCTTCGGCCTCGAGCGCTTCCTCTTCCACGTCCTCGGCCGTCGCGCGCTCCTGGTAGGTCGTCGTGACGATGATCGTCTCCGGATCGACGTGATACGTCACGCCGGGCAGCTCCGGCAGGTCAGCGACGGTAATCTGATCGCCGACTTGGGTCAGGCCCGACACATCCACCGCGATCTCCGCTGGCAGGTCGCGCGGCAGACATTCAACCGTAATCGTCTGCAGCTCGTGCACCAGCACGCCGTCCTGATCCTCGATCGCTTCCGCGCTGCCGGTCAGAACCACCGGAACCTCGGTGCGGATCGCGACATCCATCCGGACGCGCAGGAAATCAATGTGCAGCACGTCGCCACGGATCGGGGCGCGCTGAACGCTGCGGACGAGCGCGTTATGCTTCTCACCGTCCACATTCAATTCAATCACGCGCGAGCCACCGGCTTTGAGCAGCACGGGGCGCAGTTCGGTCCAGGGAACCTGGAGCCACAGCGCATCCATACCAGGGCCATACAGCACGCCCGGAATGACGCCCTGGCGGCGCAAATGCCGGACTTCCTTGCCGGTCACCGTGCGTTTGGCTGCTTGAAGGACCAACGTTTCAGCCATGAAACCACTATCTCCTCAGTCTCTCAGGATCGACCGGCTGCGCACCGCGTTTCGTCGCGTGCCCCGTGTCGTGCCGGTGAACAGATCGAATAGACCAACCGCTGCCCACCGGAAAGACAACGCCGCGGGCGCCGGCTTTTTTCGTCTCTGGGCCGCCTCACAGGCAAGGCTCAATTACTCAGACGGAGCGGCTGCCATTGTAGCGAAGCGAGGCGCGAGCGTCAATGGTCGATCGCCCCGGCGCCGCGTTCGACGCGAGCGCGCGCAGCCCGTATAATCGGCGGGTGGCCGCCCGATGGGACAGGATTCCGCATGACGATTCGCCCAGCCTCCTCCGCCAAACACGCCGCCCTTGCGCCCACGCTGCTGATCCTGCTGATCACCATCGTGGGCGTGTGGCTGCGCTTTCAGCGTTTCGGCGCGATCGAGGTCAACATCGACCAGGCGTATCCGATCTGGCAGGCGCTGATGACGCTCGAAACCGGCGCGCTGCCGCTGATCGGCCAGGGCACATCCGTCCTGTTCGCCAACCCCCCACTGACCGGCTATCTGTTCGTGCCAGTGCTGGCAGTGGTGCGCCATCCTGCCGCGCCGTTCGTCTTCACACTGATGCTTAACACGCTGGCGCTGCCGCTCGTCTACCGCGCGCTGCGGCGGCAGATCGGCACGCGCCCGGCGCTCGTCGCGGTGGCGCTATTCGCCGCCAACCCGTGGATCATCGAGGACAGCCGCCGGACGTGGGTGCAGAGCCTTGCGCCATTCTTCGTCGTCCTGATCTTCTGGGCGATCGTCCCGGTGCTGGCCGGGCGCACGCACCGCGCCGCCCGCCGCCTGCTGGTCGCGCTGATCGGGCTGGCGCTGTTCGCGCACACCTATCTGCTGGCGTATGCGCTGCTCGCCCCGGTCGGCTTGCTGGTGCTGATCTACTGGCGGCGCGTACCGCTCGGGCCGCTGCTGGCGGGCGCGGCGATCTTCGCGATGCTGGCGATCCCCTACGGGATCGGGCTAGCGCGCGACTGGCCGAACACGCGCCACCGCATCGAGCAGTTTGCCGAGGGCGATCCCTCGCTGAGCGACGAAGCGCTCCGCCACGCCTTGCGGCTCGTTACAGGCGCGGGCTACGCGCGGGAGCGTGGCACGCGCGCCCCGGCGAATGATGCGGAGCTACGCGCCGAACTCAGCGATGTCGCCAGTGCGGTGTGGAACGTTGCGATCTTTGCAGGGGTGATCCGCGCAGCATGGACGCTCTATCGCCGCCGGGACGCCGATCCTCGCCAGCGGGATGCCGCACTGATCCTGCTGATCTGGTTTGGCGTGCCGGTGCTGCTGATGAGCTATGTCTCGCGCAGCGTGCATCCGTTTTACCTGCTGCTGACCATTCCAGCCGGGCACGCGCTGGCGGGATGGGGCATCGCGCCGCTGCTGAAGCGCCGCGCCACGTGGATTCCGGTGTTGGCGCTGGTCGCGGGAACGGTCGCGCTCAATGCGGTGAACACCGTCCGCTTTGCGCAACAATCCGCCGCGCTCCCCGGTGAGGACGCGCCCGAACTCTATCCGCTGGCCGAGTCAAGCGCGCTGGGCGAGCGCTTCACCACCGCGCGCCGCGACGCGGGGATGGCGGTCATCGGGCCGATGGACGAGTGGATGCCCGTCGTACTGGCGGGCGACGTCTTCCGCGTGGAGCGGCTGGACAGGTTCGACACAGCGGCGCTGGTCCCCGCGCGGGGCGCGCTCTACTACAGCGCGGCCGGACCGGCGGACCCGCTCCCCGCCCCGCCGCCGTACGCGCGCGACGCCGGTTCCCCGCTGACGCTGGCCGATGGCACGGTGATCAGCCTGTGGACGTTGCACCCGGACAATCTGCAAATCTCCCACCCGGCAGACATTCCGTCCGACATCAGCGTGCGCTTCGCCGGATGGTCGCTGCACCGCACGCCCACGCCCGGCGCAGAGTTCATGCTCGACACGTTCTGGCGGATCGATGGGCTGCACCCCGATCGCGGCGTGTGGGCGTTCGCGCCGTTCGCGCACCTGCTCGACGGGACCGGCGCGCGGCTGGCGATCTCCGATGGCACGGTGATCCCCGCGCTGGCGTGGGAAGCAGGCGACATGATCGTTCAGCGGCATACGATCAGCGTTCCAGAGGGCGCGACCGGGCCGTTCTCGTTCGACGTCGGGCTGTACGACGCGGTCCGCCAGCGCGAAGACGGCACGCCCGGCATCAACGCGATCTTCTACATCACAGACGGCGACGAAACCGTGTTCACGCCTACCATCCGCCTCGAACCTTAGCGCCAGCGTACCATCCGGCGGAGTTGACAAGGATCGCACCCCCCGCGATAATCGCCCCATGCTCACACGAAAGACTCTCCCACGCCTGATCGCCGTGGCGGTTGCGCTCGTCCTGCTGGCTTCCGCCTGCTCGCTTTCGGACAAGACCGAAGTCGTCCGCATCACCGCAACCCCCCAGCCCCAGGATGTGATCGTCACCCGCCCGTATGTGACTCCCACGCCGCCGCCCGTTCCCACGCCGAGCGTCGAGCCGCGCGCTGCCGTGGGCGATGCGCAGCGCGCCTTGCTGAACGGGGATTTTGTCTCGGCGGTGACGTCGTTTGAAGCGGTCATCGCGCAGCCCGACGCAGATCCGGCGCTCCGCGCGGCCGCTGCGTACGGGCTGGGCGAGGCGAATCTGCGCGAGGGGCTGTATCAGGAAGCCGCCAACGCCCTGACCCGCTTCCTGAGCGAGTACCCGAACGACGAGCGCGTGCCGCAGGCGCACTTTCTGCGCGGCGACGCCTATCTTGGGCTGAGCGAGTGGCAGCGCGCGATTAACGATTTTCTGGCCTATCTCGAACTGCGCCCCGGCATGATTGACAGCTACGTTTACGAGCGTATCGGCGACGCGTATCTCGCGCTGGGTCAGCCGGAGCAGTCGCTCGACGCGTACGCCAAAGCAGCAGACGCCACGCGCGAACTCACCTCGCTGGTCGCGCTGCGCGAGCGGCTGGCCGCCAGCTATCTCAATGCCGGGCAGCCCGCGCAGGCCGTCGCGCAATACGACGCCATTCTGGCCGACGCACGCAACGCGCCCTATCGCGCCAGCATCCAGCTCCAAGCCGCGCAGGTGCAGATCAACAACGGAAACACCAACGCTGGATATGCGCGTCTGCAACAGATCGTACGGGACCATCCCACCACGTATGCGGCGTATCAGGCGATGGGGATGCTGATGGAAGCGGGCCTGCCAGTGGACACCTACGAGCGGGCCGTGATCAGCTTCCACAACGAGGATTACCAATCCGCCATCGAGCTATTCAACCAGTACACCAGCGAAAGCGGCACTGCTCCGCCGGAGCTCCTGATGATGCTCGGCCGGGCGTATCGCGAGATCGGCAATCCGCAGGCGGCGATCACCACCTTCCAGACCGTGATCGACAGCTACCCGACCGATCCCGCTTTCGGGCAGGCGCATCTTGAGCAGGGGCGCACGCTGTTTCTGAGCGGGGACACCAACGCCGCCATCGAGAAATACCTCTCGTTCGCCACCAACCACGCCGACACGCCCGAAGCAGCCGAGGCGTTGTGGCGCGCTGGATACCTGTATTCCACGCAGGACAACCTGGAGCGCGCGCTCGCTACCTTCGAAACGCTCGGCCAGAACCACCCCGGCTCGACCTGGGCGCAGGAAGGGCTGTTCCTGGGCGCGACCCTCGCCTACAACCAGCAGAACATCGGCATGGCGGCGCAGTTGTTCAGCCGCCTGGCGACGATCGGCACCGGCGAGCACAAGGCGGCGGCGCTGCTGTGGGTGGGGCGGCTCTACCAGCGCGACGGCAAAGATGACCTTGCGCGGCAGGCGTTCCAGGCAGCAGCCGCAGCCGACCCCGGTGGCTATTACAGCCTGCGCGCCGACGACCTGCTCCACGGCCGCCAGCCGTTCGACCCGCCGCCCGGAATCAACCTCAACGCGGATGAAGCAGTCGAGATGGCCGAGGCGGAAGCGTGGCTGCGGCAGACTTTCGCGATCGAGCAGGAAGGCCCGCTCGCCCCGCTGAGCGACGCACTGAAGACGGACCCGCGCATGATTCGCGGGCAAGAACTGATGGCCGTGGCCGACTTCGCCGCTGCCGAAGACGAGTTTGAGTCGCTGCGCCTGGAATACGAAGACGATCCGCTGGCGACGTACCAGCTTGCGCTGTTCTTCCGTGATGTGGGGCTTAACCGGCTGTCGATCACGGCGGCCGCCACGCTGCTGAACGACGCCGAAGTTGACGATTTGAGCGCCCCGCGTCTGCTTGCCCGCCTGCGCTATCCGGTTTATTACAAAGACCTGGTGCTGCCCGAAGCGAAGGCTAACAACCTCGACCCGCTGCTGGTCTTCGCGCTGATCCGCCAGGAAAGCCTGTTCGAAGGGCTGGCGACGTCGTACGCCGCCGCGCAGGGTCTGATGCAGATCATCCCCGACACAGGCGAATGGGTTGCGATGCAAATGCGCTGGCCGAACTATCGGAACAGCGACGTGTATCGCCCGTACATCAACATCAAGTTCGGCACGTACTACCTGCGCTGGGTGCTGGATCAGGTCGACAACCTGCCTCATGTCGCGCTGGCGGGCTACAACGGCGGCCCTGGCAACGCGATGCAGTGGCTGAACATCTCCGGCCCGGACCTCGACCTGTTCGTGCAGACGATCACTTACGAAGAGACGCGCACCTACGTCCGCCGCATCTACGAGCAATACAGCGTCTATCGCAACCTGTACGGCACCGAAGCGGTGGGTTAAGGCCAATTGCACCGGCAAATTGCAAAATACCTCGTAGGGGCGCAGCTTGCTGCGCCCGTTTTCATTCCCTTCGGTTCAGCGGGCGGAGCAAGCTCCGCCCCTACAGCAGCATGCGAATGAAAGCGTGAGCTGTTAGCAGCCTCTACCTTCCCAGCGCCAGACCGCGCTCTGGCGAGGCGCGATTCAACTGCATCGCCAGCGCCGCCGATGAGGTAACTGGCGCCGCACACACGAAGTTCTCGCAGACGTACGCCGCCGGGCTGCCATCCCGCACGGTGCGGCCGCGCAGCAGCGCCGGGATCGCGTCGGCTCCCGCATTGGCGGCGGAGTGCGCAACCAGCGCGCGCGGCCGGTACGGCTCTCGCACGACGCGCAACATCGACCCGATCTCCGGCTGCGAGGGATCGCCCACCAGCGCGATCTCGACCGGCCGCCGCAGATACAGGTCTATCCCGATCAGCATCATCCCGAACGCCATTGGATACGAGCGCAGCGTCTCGCCGATCGCCCGGTATACGCCGAGCGCCGCATCCTCGTAACGCGTCTCGCCCGTCCAGCCAGTCAGGCGCAGCAGGTTGTACGCCATCTGCGCGCTGCCGGACGGCATCACGTTATCCTGCAAGCCGCGCGGGCGCATCACCAGCGGATCGTGATCGTCGCTCGTGTCGTAGAAGCCGCCATCCTCGGCGCGGAAATGCGCCAGCACCACGTCCGCCAGCCGTTGCGCCTCACTGAACCAGCGCGTCTCGAACGTGGTCATGTACAGTTCCAGCAGCCCGTCGATCACGTGCGCGTAATCTTCGAGGTAGCCGTTGATCTTGCTGATGCCGTCCTTATGCGAGCGGAACAGCCGCCCATCTGCGCTGGACATCTCGCCTAGCAGGAACCGCGCATTCTGCACGGCTGCCTCGCGGTAATCGTCGCGGCCCAGCACGCGCGCCGCCTCGGCCAGCGCGGCGAGCGTCATGCCGTTCCACGCCGCCAGAATCTTGTCGTCCCGCGCCGGGGCAACGCGTCGCTTCCGCAGGGTGAACAGCACCGTCCGCGCGGTGGCGACTTCCTCGCGCATCTGCTCGACCGTCAGCCCGTGCCGCACGGCGACGCGTTCCAGCATATCAGTCACATGCAGGATGTTCTTGCCCTCGAAGTTGCCTTCAGGAGTAAGGCCCCAGTAGGCAATCAGCGCGTCGAGGTGGTCCGTCACGCCGTCCAGCGCCGCGCGGAACTCGTCAAAGCTCCACACATAGAACTTGCCCTCTTCGCCTTCGGAATCGGCATCCTGCGCGCTGTAGAAGCCGCCTGCGGGCGAGGTCATTTCGCGCAGAATGTAATCGAGCGTGTCTTCCACCACGTCGCGGAAATACATCTCGCCCGTGATCTGGTAGGCGTGCAGGTAGACGCGCGCCAGCAGCGCATTGTCGTACAGCATCTTCTCAAAGTGCGGCACCAGCCATCGTTCATCCACGCTGTAGCGGTGAAATCCGCCGCCAAGCTGGTCGTTCAAGCCACCATCGGCCATTTTGCGGAGCGTCAGCAAAACAACCTGGAGCGCGGGCTCGCTGCTCGTCGCGTGATGGAAGCGCAGCAGGTATTCGAGGTTGACCGGGCTCGGGAATTTCGGCTTGTCGCGCGTCAGCCCGCCGTGAACCGGGTCCGCCCGGCGAATGAACGCGTCCGCCGCGTCGTCCAGCAGATCGGTTGTGAGCAGGTCCGCCCCGGCGGGCGCGCCCGCCAGCTCGCGTGACAGTTCGGTGATGATGCCGCGCCCGGTCTGCTCCACCTCGTCGCGGCGGTTGCGGTACACGTCGATGACTGCTTCCATCACCTGCCGGAAGCTTGGCATGCCATAACGCGGCTCTGGCGGATAATACGTCCCGCCGTGGAACGGCAGCCCGTCCGGCGTGAGGAAGACGGTCATCGGCCAGCCGCCCTGCCCCCGGTTGAAGACCAGCGTCGCCTGCATGTAGATGTCGTCCACATCCGGCCGCTCCTCGCGATCGACTTTGATCGGGATGAAGTGCTCGTTGATGTAGGCGGCGGTCGCTTCGTCCTCAAAGCTCTCGTGCGCCATGACGTGACACCAGTGGCACGAGGAATAGCCGATGCTCAGCAGAATCGGTTTATCCTGCGCGCGCGCCGCGGCAAACGCCTCGTCGCCCCAGGGATACCAGTCCACCGGGTTATTCGCATGTTGAAGCAGATACGGGCTGGTTTCGTTCGCCAAACGATTCGCCATCGTGCGATCCTCGCCTTCGTTCCTTGCGCCGGAAAACGATCGCCGGGCAGACAGCGCCCGGCGACGGTATGTGAACGGTTCAACCAGGCGCGGCTGCTATCTTACCGCACGCGCGCCGGTCCGCACTGAAAAGCTGCGACCTAGTTCTCAAGCTGCGCGTCGAGCGTGATCTCCGCACCCTGGAAAAGCTGCGACACCGGGCAGCCTTTCTTCGCCGCTTCCGCCTGCTCCATGAACGTGGCCTGGTCGATGCCGGGCACGCGCGCCCGCGTCTTGAGGTCGATGCGCGTGATCCGGAAGCCGCTCTCGCCGCGCTCGATGTGGACATCCGCCGTGGTTTGAACCTCTTCCGGCTCGAACCCGGCGCGGTTCAGCCCAAGCGTGAACGCCATCGAGAAGCACCCGGCGTGCGCCGCCGCAAGCAACTCTTCGGGGTTGGTACCAGCTTCTTCCTCAAAGCGCGAGCCGGCGGAGTAGCGGCCTTCAAACGCGCCGCCACCAAAACGCATAGTTCCGCTGCCCTCGCGAAACGAGCCGGTCCAAACCGCTTCTGCATGACGAACAGGCATAACGTTTCCTCCAAGTGGGGTATGAAGTAAACACAAGCACAAATGAGATTGTAGCAAAGTCGACGCGGAACCGGCGCCTCCCCACCGCTGGAGGAAAGCCCCACCAGCGCCCCGCCGACTCTGCTACAATTTGCGTGTCCACGAAGCTTACACGGGAGCCTCACCCATGCCCGATTCCATCGCTCCCCTGACCGTTGTGTTCGACGGCGATTGCGGCGTCTGCCAGGCGCTCGCTCAGGCGCTCGCCGACCGGGACCGCCATCGCCGCCTGCGCTTCACCGCCTACCAACGCACCGACCTCGACGCCCTCTCCCCCGGCCTGACGCGCGAGATGGCTTCGCGCTCGGTGTACGCCATCGCGCCGGATGGATCGCGCTGGCACGGGGCGCGCGCCGTGTTTCAGATGGTGCGCCAGCTTCCGGGCGTCTGGGGCTGGATCGGGCGGATCGGCGCGCTGCCGCCGGTCAGTGTGCTGGCGGAGCCGTTCTACCAGCTCGTCGCGCGCAACCGGATGCGCCTCTCGCGCTGGTTCGGGCTGACGCAATGCCGATTGGATATCCCGCACGGGTAGAAAGCGGTCAGCGACTAGCAGCTAGCAGTTAGCCAAAAGCGGAGAGCCGGGTCTGATCGCGCCTGTTTCCTGGCGCATTCTGACACGCGAGCTAGGAGTGCTCTTTTGCTAATCGCTAACCGCTAATTGCTATCCGCTAACTGCTAACCGCTTCTCTCACCGCTTGGGATCGCGCCTGCGTTGCGCTAAAATCCGGCTGAGTCATGCTGCCGCGCCACTCCCCCCTGCACCAGCGCCACCGCGCGGCGACCCTGTCTGCCACACGAGACTTTTTAAGTGATGGATTGTTCAAAGGAGGCACTAAATTGAAGGAGTACGGGCTGTACATTAACGGCGAGTGGGTCGCGTCGGAGAGCGATAAGCGCTTCGAGACGCGGAGCCCGATCGACGGTAAGGTGCTTGCCACGTTCCCCCAGGGCACGCCCGGCGACGTCGAGCGTGCAATCGACGCGGCCGAGGACGCTTTCCCCGCGTGGAAGCGTACGCCCGCGCCCAAGCGCGGCGAGATCCTGCTGCGCGCCGCCCAGATCATGCGCGCCCGCAAGCAAGAACTGGGCGAGCTGGTTACGACGGAGATGGGCAAGGTCATCGCCGAGGGTAAGGGCGACGTGCAGGAAGCGATCGACTTCCTGGAGTACATCGCTGGCGAGGGGCGCCGCCTGCTGGGCGAGACAACTCCCTCGGAGCTCCCCAATAAATTCTGCATGACCGTGCGCCAGCCGGTGGGGGTGGTCGGTTGCATCACTCCCTGGAATTTCCCGACCGCGATCCCGATCTGGAAGATCGGCGCCGCGCTGATCACCGGGAACACCATCGTCTTCAAGCCCGCCAGCCTGACACCCCTGTGCGTGGCGCGGTTGGTGGAGATCTTCGAGGAAGCGGGGCTTCCCCCCGGCGTGCTGAACATGGTGACCGGCGGCGGGCGCTCGGTCGGCATGGCGATTGTCGAAAACCCGCGCGTCAAGGCGATCTCGTTTACGGGCGGCGTGCCCGCCGGGCGCGAGATCTACACGGCAGCGGCCAAGTACCTCAAGTCCGTCGAGCTGGAGCTGGGCGGCAAGAACCCGCAGATCGTCATGCCCGACGCGAACCTCGACCTGGCGCTGGACGGTGTCCTGTTCGGCGCGTTCGGGACGGCCGGGCAACGCTGCACGGCGACCAGCCGCCTGATTCTCCACCAGGACATCTACGACCGGTTCCTCGGTATGCTCACCGACCGGCTGGAATCGTTCACCGTCGGCAACCCGCTCGATCCGGCGATCAGCATGGGCCCGGTGGTCGATCAGTCTGCGGGCGAGGGGATCATGGAGTACATCGAAATCGGCAAGAGCGAAGCCAAGCTGCGCTATGGTGGCGAGCGTCTGACCGGCGGGCTGTACGACCAGGGCTTCTACATCCAGCCGACGATCTTCGAGACGGAACACGGCACGCGCATTAGCTGCGAGGAAATCTTCGGGCCGGTGCTGAGCGTGATCAAGGTCGGCAGCTACGAGGAAGCGATCGAGGTAGCGAACGACGTGGAGTACGGGCTGTCCTCGTCGATCTACACGAAGGACGTCAATCTCGCCTTCCGCGCGATCGACGACCTGGAGACCGGCATCACCTATATCAACGCGCCCACCATCGGCGCCGAGGTGCATCTGCCGTTCGGCGGCACGAAGAACACCGGCAACGGCGGCCGCGAGGCGGGCACCGCCGCCATCGACGAGTTCACCGAGATCAAGACCGTGTTCGTGGACTACAGCAACCGCCTGCAAAAGGCGCAGATCGAGCGCGACTAAGGAAAGCGATTAGCGGTTAGCAGTTAGTGATTAGCAAGGGCAAAAAGCAAGAAATGTCGCTCAATTTTCGCTGGCTGCTAGCGGCGCTTCGCACGACAACAAAAAGCCCGTCCTCGTGTGAGGACGGGCTTCGTTTTCAGGCTGGGGGACCTGGATTTGAACCAGGACTGACGGATCCAGAGTCCGCTGTTCTGCCGATTAAACTATCCCCCATCGACGGCGCGCATTGTAGCACAGCGACCATCCCTTGACAAGGGTAATTTGCGAGCAAAAAGCAGCTTGAGAGCAGCCCAAAAGCAGTCTTGAAGCGCGAAAATCCGCTCTGCCGCTCTCACTGTATCTTGCTGCTTCTGACCGCTCTTAAGTGACCTTTCGAAAGGTATTTGCGTATACGGTCAGCGTGCAAAACCTCACCCCTGGTCCCTCTCCGTAAACGGAGAGGGGAAAAGGGCCGGGGTTAAGGGGGTGAGGTTTCCCCGGCTCAATCCATCGGCGCGGCGGGGATCAGCGCGATGCCCACCGTTCCCGGACCGCTATGCACGCCCAGCGACGGAGCGAGCTGCGCGACGACCCACTCGATCACTGAATACCGTTCTTCGAGCAGCGCGCGGAACTTCTCCACTTCCTCGCGGGCGGCGACGTGCATCAGCGCGGCGCGGACCGTGCTGCCTTCAGGGATGCGGTTCAGCGCCAGCGCCACAATCCGCTTGTACGCGCCGCTGCGTGAGCGCGCTACGCCCAGCGGCGCGGGCATCCCGCCGCGTATCCCGATGATCGGCTTGAGGTTCAGCAGGTCGCCCATCATGCTCGCCACCTTGCCAATCCGCCCGCCGCGCTGTAAGTATTCGAGCGTGTCGTTGGTGAACCCAACAAACGCGCTCTCGGCAACCGTCTTGGCGACGTCCACGACTTCGGCCAGGGTGCATCCCTTCAGCGCGGCGCGCGCCGCCTGGATCACCGCCCAGCCGTGCGCCATCGCGACCTGCGCGGTATCCACCACCTCAATCGGAAAGCCGGGCAGTTCGGTTTCGGCAAGCCGCTTGGCGAGCATGGCAGACTGATACCCCCCGCTGCCCGTACCGGTAATGCTGACGGTCACCGCGCTGTCGCCCCGGCGCGCGGCCTCGCGATAGGCTTCCAGGTATTCTCCCGCGCTCGGATTGGCGGTCGTCGGCCATTCCGGCGCGGTCTTCAACCACTGGTAAAACTCGTCACCCGCCGGGCCCAGGCTGTCGCGCATCGTCCCACGCGCCGTATGCACGTAATAGGGCACGACCTCGATGCCTAGTTCAGCGGCCATCGGCTCTGGCACGCTCGCGCAGCTATCGGTGACAACAATGACCATAACGGTCCCTCCCCTGGTTTCACAGCCTGGTACGCGGCTGCCCTGATGGCCCGAAAAACAGCCATGAGTATAGCGAGAAGTCCGCAATCTTGCTGAAAAACAACGCGACTCCGCCTGACTTTCGCACAGATGGATTCGTGCGATAATGAGGCCCGACCGACCACACCACCCAGCTACCACACCGGGGGACGCGATGATCGATTCCCTGTTGCAAGACATCCACCATCCGGATCCGCAGGTGCGCGGCGAGGCGATCATCCGCCTGGCGAACCTGCGCGACACCGCCGTGCTGCCCGCGCTGGCGGATGTGCACCGCAACGATCCCGACCCGCGCCTGCGGGAACTGGCGCTTAAAGCCGGGCGCTATGTGCGGCTGAACGCCTCGCCTGCGGACCCGTCGTCCGCCACGGCAGCGTTCATGAGCGCCGCCACGCCCGTCGCCCAGACGCCTGCCAGTGAAGCAGCGGCGGCCGCTGCAGACGCCGAGCAGCGACAGCGTGCGCGCAACCTGCTCGACGCGGCAGCCGGATATCACTACCAGGACCAGCGCGCGCGGGCCATCGAGAGCCTCGGCCGGGCGCTGGACCTCGATCCGGCGCTGGTGAAAGACACCTTTGCGCTCAATCTGGCGCAGGCGGTGACGGACCTTCCGCACGACGAGGCGATTGCGCTGGTGCGCGACCGCGATCGCCGCGCCGCATTCATCGCGGAGATCGGCGGAAAAAAGAAGCTGCCCGCCGCCGCACCTGAAGGTCACGACACCTCAGGCGCGACCTGGGGCAACGTGACGATCGACCTGCTACTCTATGCGCTGATCGCCGCGGTGAGCACCGTCGCGATCTTCTTGCTGACGATGAACTCGCTCATCGATTTGATCGAGACTCTGCCGCCGGCGCCGGGCAGCACGGCGCTCACCACAGAAGAACTTGAACTGCTGACCGATATAAGCCTCGGCGTGCTGATCCCGTTCGCCCTGACCAGCGGCATCTACGCAGTGATCGCCATCCTGATCCAGGGCGCCGCGATCCACTTCGCCGCGATCACGTTCTTCGGCGGCGCGGCGTCGTTCGTCTATTTCCTGCGGCGCTTCGTCCCGTTCCAGACGGCGGTTATGCTCGTCTACGCGGGAGTGTTCGTTGCGATCAGCCTGTTGCTGTCAGATATCGAGTATCTGATCATGCTCGGCGTTGCCGGGTTCGTCGGCTCGATCATCACCTTCGTGCTGCTGTCGTCGCTGCTCGGCAACGTGTACGGCTTCGGATCGGGTGCGGGCTGCGCCACAATCCTGATCGGCGGGCTGGTGTTGGGCGCGATCTCGTTTGTGGGCACCATGATCCTGTCCGCCCTGCTCGGCGCCCTGCTCAATATCGTGGCGTAGCGCGCTTACGCCTGGGGCTGGGCCGCGCGAAGCTGCTCGATCGCCAGATCGATCCGGCGCAGGGATTCGTCACGCCCCAGAATTTCCATCGTCTCGAACAGCGGCGGCGCGACCTGCTGGGCCGTCGTCGCCGTGCGTAGCGCCCCGAACAACTGCCCCGCCTTCAACCCAAGCTCCTTCGCCAGCGGGCGGAGCGCCGCTTCCTGAGTGGCGGCGTCGAAGCTCGGCAAAGACGCCAGCGCATCCCGCGAGGCTTCCAGCGCGCGGATCGTGCTCGCCGTGTCCATTTTCGGCTGGATGATCTCCTCGGCGGGCGCAGGCGTAAACGTCTTCTCGAAGAAGAACCCGCCCATCGGGATCGCGTCGTTCAGCGTCTTGATGCGCGGCTGAAGCAGCGGCACCACCTTGATCAGCACATCGGTGTTCACCTCGTACCCCGCCTGCTCGAACACCGGCAGCAGAAGCCGCGCCAGCCGGTTCGGGTCCATATCGCGGATGTACACGCCGTTCAGCCAGTCGAGCTTTTCAATCGGGAAGACGCTCGCCGCCGGGTTGACGCGGCTGAGGTCGAATCGCTCGATGGTTTCCTCGACGGTGAACACCTCGCGATCGTCCCCGAAGCTCCACCCAACATTCGTCAGGAAATTGACGATCGCTTCCGGCACGTAGCCCGCTTCCTGAAACTCGTACAGCAACACCGGGATCTTCCGCCCGCTCTCGGTGAAGCCCGCGCTGCGCTTGGAGAGCTTGCCCTTACCGCTCGGGTTGAGGATGACCGGCAGGTGCGCGATCTGCGGCATCTCCCAACCGAACGCCTCGTACAGATTGCGGTGCACCGGCGCGGACGAGATCCATTCCTCGGCGCGCAGAATATGCGAAATCCGCATGAAGTGGTCGTCCACCACATTCGCGAGGTGATAGGTCGGGAAGCCGTCCGACTTGAGCAGCACAAGGTCCTGAAGCTGCTTGTTGTCAAACGTGATGTCGCCGCGCAGCAGGTCGTGGACGGTCGTCGCACCTTCCAGCGGCATCTTGAAGCGGATCACAAACGGCTTGCCTTCCGCCTCGTTGCGAGCGCGCTCTTCCGGCGACAGGTTGCGGCAGTGGCGGTCGTAGCCGGGGTCTTCCTTGCGCGCGATCTGTTCTTTCCGCAGGGCTTCGAGCCGTTCCGGCGTGCAATAGCAGCGATATGCCAGATCGTGCTCGACCAGCCAGTTCGCCCACTCCTGATAGAGTTCGGTCCGCTCGGACTGGACGTACGGCCCATACTCTCCGCCGACGTCTGGCCCCTCGTCCCAGTCGATGCCGAGCCAGCGCAGCCCCTCGGT